>Ga0123337_10000076_pt1 | contig 200582 bp, 200 predicted proteins | sample frozenSSSSmetaG_FD_89792 | JGI IMG/M metagenome (GOLD analysis project Ga0123337, IMG submission 89792) | Glacier valley bacterial and archeal communities from Borup Fiord, Nunavut, Canada, to study Microbial Dark Matter (Phase II) -... | ecosystem: Environmental > Aquatic > Freshwater > Ice...
AAGGACCTCAAAGCAGCACAGACCCCCCCCCCCATGACAGCCCGCCCCGTCCTCGTCCTCGGGGCCCCCCACACCCCCGACCGCGCCACCGACATCCCCCCCAAAGTCCGTCCCCCCCCCCCCCCTTTCTCTCCCCCCGCTAACCTTTCCCCCACAGTTCAAGAAGCTCCTCACGCCGGGCAAGATCGGGCAGACGCTCTGCCTGGGCAACCTGACGGACGCGGCGACGTACACGTACCTGCGCACGATCTCAGCGGACCTGCGGATCGTGCGGGGGCGCAGCGACGCGGACGCGCCGTCGCTGGCGCTCAGCGGCGTCGTGGCGCACGGCAGCCTGCGCGTGGGCTTCCTCGAGGGCTTCGCGGTCGTGGTGCCGGGCGAGGCGGACGTGCTGCTCGCCGAGGCGCGGCGGCTCGACGTCGACGTGCTGTGCTGGGGCGGCACGGGGCGGTTCGACGCGTACGAGTACGGCGGGAGGTTCTTTGTGAATCCGGGGAGCGCGACGGGGGCGGCGGGGATGGGGTGGGGGTGGGAGGGGGGGGAGGAGGGGACGCCGAGCTTTTGTCTCATGGATGTGAGTAGGCCGCGAGGAGGGGGGGAGGGAGCGAGGCTAATAGGGTGTAGGTCCAGGGCATCTCGCTCACGCTGTATGTGTATCAGCTCAAGAAGGACGAGAAGGGCGTGGAGAGCGTGGGCGTCGAGAAGGTCACGTTCACGAAGAAGGTGGAGGGTTGAGCGGACGCCGGTCGGGGTGTGCGGAAGGCGGGATATACGATGTGATTACACGAGTCCGGGTGCTGCTTGTTGTGATTACCACTGGCACGCAAAGAAAGACGCGACATACAGGCGTCCCAGCTGTGGCGTTGAGGCTCTGATTCCGCACGTTGTGCTTGTGGATGTTCCTTCAGGTTGCGGAAAGGAAGGATGGCGGAGGTAGCTGGGTGTCTATATCCCTTTTTTTCGCTATACCCATGCTATGCTATGCTAGCAATCCATCCAGACATCTCACTTATGAAACATTTCATCACCCATTTTACCTCCCCCCCCCGACGATGCCGCTGTCGAGTATTCTGTCCTTCCCTCATCTCATCTATCCCGTTCCCTTCCCTTCCTTTCCCTTCTTCCACTCCCCTCTCCTCTCGTCCCCCCACACCCCGGCCCATCCCACATCCCTCTTTTCCGCACTACCATCCCATCCCATCCCGCGCGGCCTCCTCGCACGCGCCCATCCGCCCGTCGTGCTTCCCTCTCCTCCCGCCCGCACCACGCCATCCATCCATCCACGACCGTCCTCATCATCCCGACCACCGCGCCCTCGTCCACGCACTACATCTCGAGCTCACATCCAGCACCGCGGCAGACGTCTCGAACGCCAGGATGCCGTTGCGGCCTCCGACGCCTCTGACGCCTCCCGCGCGCGCCTCCTCGAACCGTTCCAGCGGGAGGCCCCAATGAAGGAGTAGGAGAGGCGGCCGTGTTGGCTGCGGATGGCCTGGGGGCGTTGAGGGCGTCGGGGGGGAGGCCGAGCCGGCTCCTTGGGGATTCCGCGACGTGGCGCTGAGCCGGGGGAGTTGGGCCTTTTGGTGGGAGTGGCGCTGCTGGTGGCGAGATTGTGCTCCGTAGCCCGCATCCTGTTCCCAGAAAGAATCGATCCGGTCGTGCTGCATTCGTGGGGAGCGAGGGTGGCGAAGTGGATTGGCTGGCACAGAGAGAGAGCTTTTTGTTTTGGAGTCATGATGATGGTATTATATTTCCGTCTCGGACACCGCTTTCCCGTTGTGTCTTGGCTGCTCTAATGCCTTCTTTCGATAATTTAGAATTCACTAAAAGGAGTATGCCGCTGTCCCCGAAGCTTCATGCAACAGTCACCACACGCATCATCGCCTCCTCTCATGCACACCTCTTCTTGCCCCCTCGCAACTTCGTTATTTTCCCCTGCCTCCGGGTCTGGACATCTGGTCACGATGAGGGCTGGTGGGTTGATTGGCTGCTCTGTGACCAGGGGGAGTGGCTCGCTGGTGGTGGATTTGAGATCACCTTGTTGATCGACGGAGGCGGGAGTTCTCTTGGTCCTTGCCAGACAGCGGAGGAGGGAGAATGAGAAAGGCCACATTGTAGAGGTTGACTGAGACTTTGGGTTGGCGATGACGATGATGATGATCGTCGTCGTAGTGGAAGAGAGGAATTGTTGAAACTCTTCCAGAGATGTAGCCCTGGGGGACGGGGATTGCACGTATTTTGGTTATAAGATATGCGTGGCTTGTGAGCAGCGAGCTCTCTCGTAGTATATATTCTGGAAGGAGCTGGAGATGTGATATGAAGAAAGATGAGGAGGTTGAGAAGAGGCAGATGCAGAGGGCGAAGTTATGCTCTCTTCGCTGTGGGAATGATGTGAATGAGGAGCAAGGCCCTGTCAATCACTAAAGACTAAGTGATGAGGCAGTGGTGTTATTCACTGTTCTCCCCTCAATCACATCTGCATCTCATTTCATTCAGAGTGGGCTGTCTCCGCCTCCACAGCCCAAGTCAATCGTCGATATATACAAACTCTCCTTATTCCACCATTCGCTTCATGCAGAAAAAAAGAACAGGACGAACACACGAGCATTTCGGACCTTCTCTCCCAGCTCTGGCTTTGAAAACTCTGATGAGCTCAGTATGCCTTTTCGTTATTCAAAACCTCCCGTCCTCTTCATCTGAACAGTATTAGCCCATCAACCAACCAACAACACTCAGCATAACGGCGAGAAAGATATGGTAGAGAAATATCTGAGCGGCGATTGCAAGAGACAAAGCCCTTCCCAAAAGCTAAATATCCAGTAGAAGATGGCACAGAACCGAATCTGAAGCACTGAGTGGATCCCTCTATGGTCATAAATCGTCAACGTTTGTATCAGCGTCTTCTGGTGACCCCAATAAGTTCACTGCATATCATTCCATACACAAATGTACATACATATATACCTTCTGCCGCGACGCTTACACAGCAGAAACCTCGCATTGCGCATATCGTGAACCAGCAAGCGCTTCCAGTCTTCAAACCCCAAAATCCTTTTTCATTCGCAAAATCCGTCTAAACTCCTTACACAGATGCAATCATCATCCCTTCACGACTCTCAATTTACACTGCTTGCAGTTCAAGCCCCAATCTCACTCTTGACCCACTTCTCCAACCCACCCTTCGCAATAATCTCCTGCACGTTCGGCGGCAACTCCCCAACCTTCTGGCTCCACTTCTCCCCACCCTCTCCCTCCGTCACGGTAACCTTACTCCTCCTCAAATCCCACTCGAACGTCCACCCCGTCCTCCTCGTCAACACCTTCTCCGCCACCGGGCTCGCCTGCTCTGCCGATTTCAGACTATCCAAATCCTCCTTGTTATCCGCCGGCTCCGTAACCTGCGTGTTCGCCTCCACCGGACTCGACGCCGCAAACGTCTTGCGCAGCCTCTCGACGAGTTTCGGCACCTCAACGCCCATCAGCGCGTTGTTGATGCTGTTCCTGCTGAAGATGTTGCCGAAGCTGCCCGCGACGACGAGCGGGATCTTCTTCGCCAGGATCGCTGTCGCGGCCTGCTCGCGCGAGCTGCCGCAGCCGAAGTTGAAGCCCGACACGAGGATGTCGCCTGCATGCGCCACCTTGCCAAACTCGCGGTCATAGTTCTCCATGCACACCTCCGCCATCTTCTCGACCGACACGTTGTCCTGGTACGTGTATTTGCCGGGATAGATGCCGTCCGTATTGACGTTATCGGCATCGCAGAAGACGATCTCGCCTTCGATCTTCTCTGGGAACCCTGGGAGGATTTCCGTCAGTGTCTCGGTCTCGGAGGACTCTGGCTTGCTCTCAGCAGCGCCGAAAAGACTCTCTTCTGCGCCCGCAATTAGGGCGTCGGCGTCGGCGATGAGCTTGTCGAGGGCTTCCTCGATGCTGACAGCCTTGTCCTGTTCAACGTTGCCATTGCCTTCGCCGAGTACAACCTTGGTAACTCCAACAGGTTGCTCGTACCAGCCTGGCCCGCTGATCTTGCCATTCAGGGCGCTGGCAGCGACGACTTCAGGACTGGCAAGATAAGCCTTGGCGTCTGTGGAGCCCATGCGGCCCTTGAAGTTGCGGTTGCTAGCACTGACGCCTACCTCGCCTGGCTCAAGAAGTCCAGTGCCCAACCCGATGCATGGACCGCAACCGGCTGGGAGGGGCTCAGCACCAGCTGCGAGAAGGGCTTGCCAATCACCCGCCTCTTCGGCAAGCTCCTGCTCTGGAATGGAGGCGGCGGCGATGTAGAATTTAACGCCATCGGCTACCTTGGGGATGGTGCCATCCGGAGAGGATGCAGCTGCGTCCTTGAAGACCTTAGCTGCGGCTGCGAGATCCGAGGCACGGGAGTTGGTGCAGGAAACAAGATATGCCTTGTTGACTTTGATATCTTGAGCCTCAAGGTCACGGAGGGGCGTAGCGACCTTGACACTGTTGGGACCGGACACGTAAGGAGAGAGTGTGGAGAGGTTGAGATAGAGAGACTTTGCATAGGTCGCGCCTTTGTCGGCAGTCAGTTGGTTCTCGACGAGGTCATCGATGCGCTCGTGGGAGAAACGTGGCTCGCTGCCATCCTTTGTGGGGAAGAGCGCAGAGAGAGTCGCTCTGGCGCGGAGCCATTTCTCTAGGACTGAGTCGATTGGGAACAGTCCGGACAAAGCACCCCACTCAGTGGTCATATTGGCAATGGAGAGACGATCATCGACAGGCAGACTGCGTAGTGTTTGTTCGGAGCCTGTGAACTCGATAGCGTGATTGAGGACCTCATCGTTGTTAAACAGGCCGCAAAGTGCGACAATAACATCCTTTCCTGTAACGCCAACCGGAAGCACACCCGTGAACGTGACCTTGGCAATAGGTGGGATCTGCCACCATGTCCGTCCAGTTGCCCAGATACTCGCAGCATCAGTTCTAACCATAGGTGTTCCTAAGCATCCAACGCCGCCATACATGTTGCTGTGGCTGTCGGACGCGACTGTGACTGTGCCTGGCCAAGCGTATCCCTCTTCCACCATAATCTGGTGTCCGATTCCGCGACCTGCTGGGTAGAAGTCGATGCCCTGTTGCTTCGCAAACTCTTCAATGAGCCTGTATTTCTTGAGGTTGTTCTCGCTCTTGTTCTGCACATCGTGGTCAAGAGTGCAGACAACCTGCTTCGGGTCGTGCACCTTGGTCGCGCCAATGGCCATGAACTTCGTCGCCACGGGCCAGGAATTGTCATGGGTCATGCAATGATGTGGCGAAAGCGTCACATAGTCGCCCGACTTGACGAATTTACCTTCTGGTAGCCCAATGGAGTACCGTTGGACAATCTTCTCTGTGAGAGTCTGAGGAGTCGCGGGAGTGATCTTGAGAGACGAGGCGATTGTGGAGGATGAGACATCTAAGGTCTGGGCGTGGAACGCATCTTGCGATCGGCGCGCAGTCGCTGTGTATGCTCGATATCCATTACTGCGGAGAGGGAGAGGACGAAGTGCAGCTGCTGGGCGAGCCAGAGCGCGAGCCACAGGTCGGACGCTTCTCAGGCGCAAGCCTTGAAGCCCAATTCGCTATGAAAAAGTCATGTTAGCTTCTGTAGCCTCCGAACCATTGCGAACTGTCTCACATACTGGAATCATGGCTGGTAATTAATAGTAACGTCGTCGCAGCGGCTTCGTCACCCTAGAATGTTGCACCTTAAAGATTTCCCCGGATTTTATTTTGGCTTCGGCTGCACTGAATGACGACTAATGACTCCCGAATCGGGGCTCGCCTCATTGGTTGGAAATCTCTATGTCAGGGACCACGACAAATTCACATTAGCACGTGCTACATCCCCTTTCTGGACCTCATTTAAATTACATTATATACTACAAAGACTTCATTATTTCAAATCATATTCCATTGATATGAACAATTTCGGCTTATCTATTTACACGCCCATGCAATGGATGTATACGGCTTTGCAAGAAATGAAACCCATAGTTTGGCTTGCATCAACGATGTAAATGGCTTTGGCTTGATGCATTTTACTCCTTTGTCCTCATAAAGCAAATCAAACAAACCCAGACTGGTATCAAGGACTCCAAAACCACGACACCATCCTTCAGACTCCGTTTTATAAAATAGAACCGCAGTGCGGCAATAGCCCATCGCCGCTCGGTCTGAATCCCACACAGCGGGTATTGAGCAAGGGACACATAATCAGCCATCATTTTCGCGGCCGGCCTTGTCCATTCGAAGCAGGATTCAAGCCCATAACTCTCCCGCCAGGCTTCGGCTTCGCTCCTAAAGGCCTCTTAGCAGGGATTTCCTCGTCGTCATCGTCATCAGATGAGGAAGTAGTTGAAGAATATATGCGCCTTTGAGCGTCGCTGAGTCCAGGGACGACAACTGTTGGCCTGGAGCCTGCAATTGGTGATGGACCCTGCTTCATACTAGCCGAGCCACTCGAGGTATTGACAGAAGAAAAGGATGGTCGTGTCTTTGGTCCAGCGATTTTGATCGTTTTACCTTGCGCCGCGTGACGCTCAATCACAGACATGAATTTAGGGTCTTTCTCGACTGCGGAAGGTATTGTAACCGTAGGCTTGACAGCAAGACGGCTATTCTCTTTCTGGGGAATCATAACTGAAGGCTGCTTTGCTGTGCTTGTGGTCTTATTCGATGGTTTCAGTGGAGCAGGCTGTGCAGCAACCTTCCTTGGTTGTATAACGGGCTTTGCCTTCGCGGCCTCTTCTTCCGGTTCGACTTCAGCCTCAGCCATTCGCAAAGCCTCCAGCTTCGCATTCTGATAGTCGTCTGAAACTGCAACCATGGAGCTCTTCGGTTGAGATATCGGAGGGATGGGATTGTAGTTGTCATCCACAACAACGAAATCCCCATCTTCGTCATCCGAATCACCATCCAGTCTATAGCCAGTTGCTGATTCAGGCGCCAACTCCGGTTGTGGCGCAACAGACGAGAGTTCATCATCCGAATAATCGCCTAACCTATAGCCACCTGCTCGTTCGGATGCAGGCACTGCTTGCGGAACGACAGACGAGCGTTCTTCCTCCGAGCTATCATCCAGTCTATATCCGCCAGTTGGATTAGGTGCAGATTCTGGCTCTGGGGCCGCAGAAGAGTCTCTATCGTCTGAATAATCATTGAGTTTCCAGCCCTCCTCTCGTTCAAACTGAGGCTCAGGCGATGATACTTCGCCGGATTTGCTGATTGTCTCATTCTCAACATTGAGCTCCACAACTATCTGGGCTTGGCTCTCCGGTGGCGTCAACTGTCCATTTTCAGCTTCAATGCCATTCGTGGCATCTTCTGCTTCTCTCTCAGCATCTTCATCGGCACCAGAGCTAATTGTCCTCCTAGCCCTACTTTTGACAGGTGCCTCAAGCTCCTGAAGATCTGCGGCATTTTCCCGCTCCAACCAGGCAGATGTTCTGCGCCTCTTTTCTGGCTTTGACGCGTCTGGATCCGAATATTCAGCAAGTTCTGATGATCGAGTTCGCTTATTTGAAGTCAATTTGCCTCCTATCGATGCATCTCGGCGGGGTCTGCCTCGTCCCCTCTTATTTTGGTTGCCTTGGTTGTCTCCTTCAAGCTGCAGAGGCTCTTTGGCAGACGTTTTTGAAGGACGTCCTACTGATCGACGCTTCGGAATAACATCATTGCCTGCGAGTTCCTCATCAGATATATCCTCCACATCATTTACCTTTGAAGTGCGTCCAGCACGACTTTTCGTAACAAGCAAAGTGTCCTGAAGTTCGTCCTCGTCGTCTAGGTCAACGATTTGTCTTGACTCATTGAAAACATCAGAAGTGACAATAGCAGAATCCTCTTCGGAATCTTTGCCTTGGTTTGCCAGACTTGTCCGGGCAGACCTTGGATTGTGCCTTGGAGCTGGTTCCCCTTTATCAAATGCCTCGATTCTCTGAAGACAATCTTTATGATTTGGCAGTAACAACTTGACCTTGAGAGGTTTGCCGCCTTCAAGTTGATTCTTAGTCAAGAAATATCTCTCGTTCTTTTTAGCCTCATTCAGTTTTTGCTTTTTCTGAGCTTCCAAGAACTGAAAATGTGCCTCATCCAATCTACCCTTTTGAAGGGGCATGCTTCCACGCTTACGCTTTTTGTTTGCTCGAAGGAGAAGATCGTCTTCCGAATCAGACTGGAGCCTTGGATAAGCAATGTTAGGATGTTCTCCTGTTGGCGTTGTAGCATCTGGAGCATCAAACAAAATCTTATCAGCGTCATTTCGTTGTTGATAGTAGCCGATTCCCATCATACGCTCCCTGCCCATCAGTGAGGGATCTGGATATGCGGAGTAGTCGGGCTGCTTCATCAAATCGGCAGGAGAGACAAATGCATGTGCATCATTCTGGTGATCAAGGGTTGGCTGATATTGATTATCTGTATGAAGGTGAGAGGATCGTTCATGTCTCCGAGCAGAAGCGTCATCTCTTGAGCCAAGTGCTCTGGCGCCCATTGGTGCGGCAGGGGCTGTTATTCGAGCATCAGCTTCGAGTTCGTCCTCACCGTTGGTAAGGGCAGGATCAATCGTCGTTTGCTTGGCATGATTCTCATCATCCACACGTTCCAAAGGCACATCCGTTGGTCCAAGCTGGTCCGCATTCAAATCTTCTTCCAAAGTCTCATCGCGAGACTTCTCGGCCTCGGCCTTTTCCATTAGTTTCTTCATCCGCACAGAATTGTGAGGATCGCCGTCGTTTTCGTCCTTCAACCAAGCAAGATTCGTGCGACTGAAATCAACCAAGCTCTCCACGCTGCGAGGATCTGCGACTCGACGCGTATCATGACCGAGCAAAGTGCCTTTTGGTTGATATGGAATCTGATCACGCTCTCTCCTACGACAAGCTCCACAGGAGCAAATCTTAAGGCATTTGGGACATTGCCAATTTGCATTCTCCATTATTTTCTCGGGCTTCATATCGAATGCTCGCCAGAGAGTACCGTAACAATATGCGTTGGAACAAGTGGTACAAAATGCCAATTTCCAGTTAGCTTCAGGATGTCTGCAAATATGGCAAGCAGAATACTGCTTGCTCAACTGTTGCGACTTTCGCTTTGTAGGCTTCTTTCTCTTCGCACGCCCGTTGTCATCAGCCTCAGGTTCGACATCCGAATCTCCAGGAAGAGGTTCCAAAACCATTGGTTTCGTTATATCGCGCCAAGGTCTTCGCTTGAGTTGTTCTTGGCAGATTTGAGCCATAGGTTTTTTGCCAGATCGCTCTCTCTCAACCTCCAACGGTTGAGGTGAAGCCTCATCAACATATCCATCGACATAAATAACCATGGCACGCCACTCTTCGTAATTCTTCAATAGGTCTGGCCAGTGCCATTGCTCAACCCATTGCAAATTCGACAGGCAGCCGCAAGATCGGCCCATGGCATAACAGTCCATGCATATATCATACGTGTCTTCGTCACCATTTGCTAGTTCGCCCACGCAGGTTTTGCAGGTAAGGAATCGATTGAATATATTGCATCGGCAGTATGAGCAGGTGATATTGCTGTCGAACGGAACAAACTCCACGTTCTTCTCCTTTGGGAATTCGGATGATGAGAACATCTCGCAGACTAGAATTTCTCTGTACAAAGCGAACAGTCGTTTGAAATCTCTCTGCAGTTGTCTGACTCTTGGAGCTTGCCTGACCGGCTCTCTCTGATAGTCCAGATAATTTGATTCGTCTGCCTTCTCGGCATTCTGTAACTGATCGTAATACTTCAGCAGTGAGTAGTAAACGATGGCTTTGCACTTGTATTGCTCGTCTCTGCAGACCATTCGTGCTCGTGGTAAAGCTTCATGCAGAGCCATTTCCAATGTTTCAACAGTCGTGCGATTCCATGCAACTTTCATTGTGCGAGTACCCCTATTCCAGACTTGGTGGGGCGCAAGAGGCGGGATGAGAATGAAGTCTCCGGCTTTCTGCTCGACAATATAGACAGGAAATGGAGCCTTTTTCCAAGCAACGAGCTGAGCAAAATGATTCTCGACCTCAATGTCGTGACCGAGCATGGACAGGAAATACTCGCTGACAACTTCTCTATCTTTTGTTTCGGTCATGAACCAGATCGAACTGCCATCCTTTTCGCCCTTGTCTATGCTTGATGTTTCGACCATGACATTCTGTCCAAGAGTCGCACACATCTCTCGATGAGCTGGTGTATAGGTGCCTTCATGACCGATATAGCACATCATGTTCTCCGCTCTCATTTCGGGTGGCAGGTTACTCATCAAATCACCCGCTGGTGCTATTCCCTGGCCGAGAACGAGATGATTATATCTGTCCCTCTCATGTTTAGCCCCTGGTCCGCCTTTCTCGCCAATACATTCGTTTAAATAAAAGATTATGTCAGGAATAGTATCCCGAAGTTGTTGATGCCATGCTTCTGGGCAATCGATATCCTTCAGGTAAAGCCGCTGTCGTTTGGGATCCCGAAAGTTCGTAGGTGTCCATTGCCTTGTCAGCTTATCCATAGAGTTCAGGTAATGCCCGATTGTCATTGGTATATTGACACAATTTGTGATATCTCTGACTTGCTCCTCTAGAGGTTATTCATGTTAGTATATAGAAAATCAAACTGGAATGATTGACTAACGCTTCTTGCCCATGTTGTCCTGCAGCCAGGTTGAGCTATACAGCCATGGCGGAAGGTCACTTTGCCAGCCTTCGACAACCAAAGGTTTACCGCCTTGAATAACATGCAACAGAACGAGCTTTTCGAATTCCTGGAGCCCGAGTTCCTTGATCTGATCAATAGATATGCGAATGACATAGTCGAAGTTGGATGTCTTTTCAACCAGTGCACTGAGGTCAAGGTCCGGCGGTATAGGATCGAACATCGCCTGGGGATGAAGGTTGGAAGGCATTTTGCGAGATAGCCAGCCTCAAACTGGTGATTGCTACGGTGTCCAGAGAAGGTTCCACGAGGTCTCGACAAGCGCAACCTATCTACCGCAACAATCTACGCATTTATTCGATGGAAGTTATCGCAAAGATATAGAGCAGCTTTCGGATTTGACTCCGTTTGGTGGCCAGAGCCTGATAGTCGTAGAATCAAGCTGGTTGATGTTGCGACCCTCCACCCTCAAGGCTCGGTGGCTGGTAGAAGTTGGCGCATAAATCGAAATAGCAAAGCCAGGTATTCTAAGACTCTCTGCCTCTGCAACAGTCTTTAAATAAGAACTCAACGTTGAGGAGATTGTCGCATGCCTGAACTGTCGTTGGAGGTGAAGATGTCCAGTGCGATTGAGATTCAAAGTTTACCTATGTACATAGATATCAAGCTCACGTCGAGCCAAACAACAATCTAATCCCGAGATGAACCTTTGGGGGAAAGCCTAATTGGGTTAGTACGAGCCTTGTCAGAAGCTTTGACCACGTCGCGTTCTCCTCAAGTTCCTCGGATTTGAAGATCGACCTTTCTGAATTGCATCCAAACTCAGCCTTTGCGGAAGTAAGATACCAAATTTCATTGAGTATAGAGCAAATGTTTTATAAATTGGACTTCCTCGATGCTTCCCGAACAAAGCCCAATGGCCGCACATGTATGGATCAATCTCTTCACTTCTTCAACCTTGTGGAAGGTCCAAGAATGGGTGCCGAAGGAGCCGCACGCAACCTGCAAATATTGAGACTCACTGAAGAAACTTCAGTTTTGTCGTATCCAAAGAGTTTATGTGTCTCTGCATGCTTAAGTTTTGTTAATAAGATACTCCATTTCTTGGTCGGTTCCTGATCTGTCAGTTCCGCCAAGTTCGCTCTTACACTATAAATTCTATATTTCGCACTTCCCATGTGACGTTAACAATGATGAGTGTTTACTGACATTACCTCTGCAGTAACAGATGTCCACGATGTTGGTCAAGCAGGCATTGTCCAGTCTGCCAGGAGGCTGCCGCAATGCATGGCTTCGGCCAGCATATGGGAGAACCCCAGCACCATTGTTTTCCTTGGTTACTCGAAGCCATTTCGTCAGTCAATCGCGATCTCGGCCATTGAAGACTGCTGCTCCCAGAATAGACGACAGTAGACTGAGTCCGTCGGCCATCGTCAACCGTCGCCAGCTCTCAGTTTCAAAGACCGTAGCTTCTTCATCCTCGGCAGCGGTTGAGTCACAGGTTTCAGATTCCGATGCTCTTCCACTGACGCCTTACTCTCCACCAACAACTGGTTTATTATCCGTTCTTCCCTCATCATGGGTGCCATATGCAGAATTACTTCGCTTGGATAAGCCTACCGGGACTTATTACCTCTACTGGCCTTGTCTCTTCTCTACTTTGATGGCCGCACCTCTTGCAATGCCCATGGCATCTCCACTCTCGGTGGTGGGCACATCTTTGCTCTTCTTTGGCGGCGCTCTCATCATGCGTGGTGCCGGCTGCGCAATCAATGATCTATGGGATCGAAATCTTGATCCCCACGTGCGACGAACCCGTCTTCGACCAATAGCACGAGGCGCTATCACTCCATTTAAAGCTCTTGCTTTTACAGGCACCCAGCTTCTTGCCGGTCTCGCCATTCTTTTACAATTCCCAACTCAGTGCCTCTGGTATGGCGTTCCAAGCTTGGTCCTTGTGGCGAGCTATCCACTGATGAAACGCATCACATATTACCCTCAAGTCGTTCTGGGTCTGACCTTTTCTTGGGGCGCAATCATGGGTTTCCCAGCTCTCGGGGTTGATTTGCTGCAAAACAGTGCAGCATTGACAGCTGCGGGTTGTCTGTATGCTTCGAATATCTCTTGGACCGTCCTATATGACATGATCTACGCACATATGGATATCAAAGATGATGTCAAGGCTGGCATCAAGAGCATTGCACTGGCGCATGATAAGGACACGAAGCTTGTTTTATCTGGCCTTGCTGTCGCTCAGATTGGCCTCCTGACCGCTGCCGGTGTGGCCTCGGGGGCTGGACCTGCTTTTTTCATCGGCAGCTGTGGCGGTGCGGCAGCGACTCTGGCTTACATGATCAAAAGGGTCAACCTGAAAAACGTTAAAGATTGCTGGTGGTGGTTTGTGAATGGATGTCGGTTCACTGGCGGAGCAATAGCGACAGGCTTGGGTGCCGACTATTTGATACGATATTATGGCGATGAGCACCAGGAATCCATGTAAAATTTATAGACTCGTTGTCCAAATGTGTATGTACGATAGATAGATGGCGTTGGAAGCTGAGGTTCCCGCAACTCGATATCAAAAAGTCGGCATGTATTTTCGAAGGAGGCTCAATTAAACATCTGCATTCCAGCTCATTGGCTCGACAAAGCTACAGTAGTATGTACCATTACCAAGGAGTATGATCTTCAAGCCTTTTCCGCAAGCAAAGCAATTGCAACGAGGACTCATTTACCAATCAATCGCATTCATTGGATAGAGCTAGTGGTTGCAAACAGCCCTTCAAGCCTCGAAGAAAAGGTGCGGCCAGAGCTGAACAAATGAGGCTTGGTATTATTCCCTTGCTCCCTTCCCTCCGCCAAGGTTCAGACAACACTCCGCATGTATCCTGTAGATGAAATGCCTAAGTACCTATGTACTGACTCGAAGAATGTGACTGCCAAGACACACCATCAAGGATTCGTCCGACTCAGCCCTACGCCAACATCGTGGGGGAGGGTCCTTTAAAATACATAACTTATATTAACTACAAAGCTTTTGAAACTTGTTTATAAGCTCCATATAGTACCTTATATTTGATAAGTAAAGCTTAAGATTTTACAATTGAACATTACAAGACTTCGTTATAAGGAAAGCTGTTCCTTTACGATTTTTTTAAGTGGCATGATTCCGTGGTCAGAGATCGCTCCACGGGCAAGTGAGAACCTTAATGCAATGAACTCTGTGTCGACTTCAACCCATTTCGTATATACTACCACGGTAAGACTCTTTTTCTTTCCTTTTTTTTCTTTTTCAACACAGCTTTATATGTACTCTACAGGCAAGAAGAGTCTGAAGTACATAACCCTCACTTTTCATCATTCCGTTTGCGTTCGCGACTGAATGCATAGCGTTTCCCTTTCCAGCCACTCCTTGGACCTTGTCTCGTATTTCTACGGTAACTTTCAAGCCACCCTATTCAGCTCTAAACACGCTTAAAATTCTGCATGTCAGGAATCGACATTGAGCTGAGTAGACCGCCTTGTCACAAGCCACAGAGGCACCAAAAGGGAATATCTCATTTATTGGCATGTTGCAGTCTCACTTTCATTGGTTAACGCGTCGAGGACATGTCACGTTGGTATTGGCAGACAAGACAACGGACTGTGGCTCAGTAATAACCAGACATGCCCTTTGTCTGAGCTTCCCGTTCAGCTGTGAAGATGGTACTCAGCTATGATACTCAGCTATGACACTCGGCCCCCGGGCTCTGATCGCTGGAGGTAAATGGCCCAAGTACTTATACGTGGGAGACGGACGAGCTCTTTCTTTTCAATTCCAATTCCTTCAAGTCCATAAGTCTCCATTTTCTGCGAATCCAGCATCAAAAGCCTCACTCAACTTTCCCATTACCACCTCGAAGTCCTCCATCTCCATATCTAAAAGCCATCATCATGCGTTCGAGCATCTTCGTCCTGGCCGCCGCCATCGGTCTCGCCGCCGCCCAATGCGATGAAACGTCCGTCTTTCCATACTCTCCCCCCTCCTCAAACATATCCCCTAACAATCTCTCAGCTCCGTTACCACCTGCCTCGTCGGCGTCGAAAACAACGTCGCCAACTGCAGAGACGTCGCCTGCATCTGCAACTACCTCAAGACAGGGCTCAACTGCTACAACAGCTACTGCCCCGCCGTCAGCATCCCCGCCGAAGTGACGGACAACTACAGCGCCTTCTGCAGCGGCGGCGCGCTGGCCACCGAGACCTTCGCCCTCCCGACCGAGAGCTTCACCTTCCCGACCGAGAGCTTCACCTTCCCCACCGAGAGCTTCACCTTCCCCACCGAGAGCTTCACCTTCCCCACCGAGAGCTTCACCTTCCCCACCGAGAGCTTCACCTTCCCCACCGAGAGCTTCACCTTCCCGTCCGAGAGCTTCACCTTCCCGTCCGAGACCGCCACGTTGGAGGAGCCGACATTGACGAGGTCCAGCAGGATCACGACCGCCCCGACGACCGCTCCAACGGCCGCCAGAACCCTCTCTACCATCACCAGCGCACCGACGTTGTTGAGTGGTGGGGCTCAGACAACCGGGACTGGTGTTCAGGCGCAGCAGACCAGCACCTCCACGGCTGCCGCTGATGTGCTTCTTGTCCCTGCTGGTGGACTCATCGCGGGTCTGGTCGCTGTTCTCGCTTGGTTGTAAATTTTCGCAGTTGCTTGAGATGTCTACTGTTGGGGAGACAGGAGGGTGTAATGGTTGGTGAATAATGGTGTATCGCGCAAATTGTCCATGTGGATTTGGACTTTGGGAAGCATTATATCCATAAAAACTAGATATTCAGATATGTATTTGGCCAAAATGTACTGCTGTTAGTTATTATAATTTACGCCGGCGAGAGCAACATTGATCTCTTGACCTTTACTCATATGTCCACGAGTCTTTGCTGTTTGTCTTTGCTGTTTTAGAGCTCGTGGCAGCATCGCCGGATCATCTGTTGTGCCATCTTCTCTCATCTGGTCTGCGGTCGCGTCGAACAACCATCGCGGCCATATTTCTGCAGTCCAAGCCTGCATTTTCGACTTCAGTAATTGGGATCCTATCCTTTAACGCACAGTTACTTTAGAAAAAAACATTTGCATCTAGCGTCTACACCTACCAAGTACGTATACATACGTTCCTGTTCTTCTCCTCCAAAGAAGAAGAAAAAATGGTAAAAAAAAGCGACGTTACTCATGTGCGATGAGTGGTTCTCTTCCGAACCGGGGAGTCGAACCCCGCGCAACCGCGTGAGAGGCGGATATGTTACCGATACACCAGTTCGGATTTGCGGGTTGATGCCTCGTTTCGCCTTCTTTGCGTTTACATTGAGGCAAAAATTAAGTGGAGGACATGGGAAACTGGGAGCACGTGATGATCAGTAGGGCGTCGCTTATTCACCAAAAGTCACGTGTACCCCATAGATTTGAAGCGAGAGATAAAAAATCCGGAGTCTTATCGGTTTAGCGCCAAAATAAATTATTTTGTACCTGTCAAGGCCGAGTCTGCGAAGAGGTCAAAAACTACACACGCAACTATGACTTCAGCAGAGATTGATACGAAGAAGCGAAAGAGGAAACACGGCAGCGGAAAGGTTGAGAAGGTGCTCGCGGAAGATGCTTCGACTACAGTAGCATCGGCGGCTGGTATTGGCGCAAAGCCAGCGGAGACTGAGAAGCCGAGGAAGAAGGCGAAGAAGGAGAAGGTCGTTGAGCCTGTAGTCGAACCTGAGTCTGAAGACGAGATTGTCGAGGAGGAAGTGATCGAGGAAGAGGTTGTTGTCGAGAATACCCCGGGCAATGAAGATGAGGAGGGTGCTGAGGATGAGGATGCGGAGGACGCAAATCTGGCAGGAGCCATACCAGGTTCAGGATCGCTCTCATTACCGTCGACCGGCACCGAAGCACAAAAGTTCTCCGAGTTGAACCTCTCAGAGAAGACATTAAGAGCAATTGCGGATATGAAGTTCGAGACGATGACCGAGATCCAACGGAGAGGTATCCCACCTCTTCTGGCTGGCCGCGACGTCCTCGGTGCAGCAAAGACAGGGTCCGGAAAGACACTCGCCTTCCTGATTCCCGCCGTCGAGATGCTCAGCTCCCTCCGCTTCAAGCCTCGCAACGGCACTGGCGTCATCGTCGTCTCACCAACCAGAGAACTGGCCCTTCAAATCTTCGGCGTCGCTCGCGAGCTGATGGCCCATCACACACAAACCTACGGCATCGTCATCGGCGGAGCAAACAGGAGAGCAGAGGCTGAAAAGCTGGCAAAGGGCGTCAATCTAATTATCGCCACTCCAGGCCGTCTCCTCGATCACCTCCAAAACACCCCGGGCTTCGTTTTCAAGAACCTCAAGGCCCTCGTAATCGACGAAGCTGATCGTATTCTCGAAATCGGTTTCGAGGACGAAATGCGCCAGATCGTCAAGATTCTCCCCAAGGACGAGCGCCAAACCATGCTCTTCTCGGCCACGCAAACCACCAAGGTCGAGGATCTCGCTCGCATCTCCCTGCGTCCGGGTCCGCTGTACATCAACGTTGATCATGCGAAGGAGCACAGCACAGTTGAAGGTCTCGAGCAGGGTTACGTAGTCTGCGACAGCGATAAGCGGTTCTTGCTGCTATTCTCATTCCTGAAGAGGAACCTGAAGAAGAAGATTATCGTGTTCTTCTCGTCGTGCGCCTGCGTCAAGTACCATGCCGAGCTTCTGAATTATATTGATTTGCCGGTCCTGGACCTCCATGGGAAGCAGAAGCAGCAGAAGCGGACAAATACATTCTTCGAGTTCTGCAATGCGAAGCAGGGAACGTTGATCTGTACCGATGTTGCGGCGAGAGGGTTAGATGTATGCTCTTCCCCGTTCCATTCACCATTGCCCCAATCTCCATCTCAATCTAAATACTAATTCTATCCACAGATTCCAGACGTAGACTGGATCATCCAATTCGACCCCCCCGATGACCCACGCGACTACATCCACCGCGTGGGCCGCACAGCGCGCGGCTCCAACGGGCGCGGGCGCTCGCTCCTTTTCCTGCAGCCGTCCGAAATCGGCTTCCTCTCGCACCTGCGCGAGGCGCGCGTGCCGGTCGTCGAGTTCGACTTCCCGTCGAAGAAGATCGTCAACGTGCAGTCGCAGCTCGAGAAGCTGATCAGCCAGAACTACTACCTCAACAAGAGCGCGAAGGACGGGTACCGCAGCTATCTGCAGGCATACGCGAGCCACTCGCTGCGCACGGTGTTTGACGTGGGCAAGTTGGATCTGGTGAAGGTGGCGAGGGGATTTGGGTTCAGCGCGCCGCCGAGGGTGGATCTGAGTCTTGGGGCTAGCATGCAGAGGGATAAGAAGGTGCAGGGACGGAGGGCGTATGGGAGCCAGCCGAAGCAAGGCGGGAGCTTTAAGAAGAGGGGGCAGGAATAGGAGTGGGAGCGGAGAGGGAGGGAGAGATAATGCATTGATGGCGTTGGTGCTGTGCTCATAGCGGTGTTGGTAGCAAATCACGGATGAATATAAACCTTGTACTCACTGCAGCGCTGTTGACCTTCCGCATGTATTAAAGTGCTAAACATCTATAACACTTAAATGAAGTGAGAGCCAACGTTTAGGATGTTATATCTGTAAAGCGGCATCCGAAAGACCCACTGACCCTGTAGTAGCGAGGCTGGAGACAGGAGTCGACAGGGGTCCACCACCCTAAAAGCTTAAAACAACCTTGAGTACAGTATTGACCTAGATAGTATGTAGGGCTTAGCCCCAACAATCCAACGACGATCATACTGTGACGATGGATGACTCATTTTGGCTCATTTTGATTCATATTCTATATATAGGAGTCTAACCTACTCCGTATGGGATCACGGTAATCACCACCATTACCATGTGTGTGTGGCCCTACCTAAAGGTCTACATACCTATCGTTTTAGAGTAGCCAACGATGTGCTACAGTCACCCTGCAGTTTGTTGCCTTTCAAATTCCCTATACAAGAAAGACGGTAAGATGCAGTCAGTCAGTATAAAGGAATGGGAGAACCTAAGCTATGGTAGATGGCCGGCCTTCATGTTTTACAGCTTTCTTCACTATTTATCATTTATCTCTCCATTCATCTCACCAAACACTGAAAACATCCAATCCATAATCATCCCAATCATCCCTATTAGTATCATCCACGATCATTCGCAATGCTTATTCTGATCGCTGGGATCACGGGCAATATTGGGAAACAAGCTGCCAAAGCTGGCTTGGAGCGAGGCCACGAAATTCGAGGCCTCGGCCGATCTCCACACAAAATTGATTGCACCATTCTCTCCTCCCTCGAATCATTCGTGGAGTCGAAGACTTACTACGACGTCCCAGCATTAGAGCAAGCCGTCAAAGGTGTCGATGCCGTGATCTGCGCCTACGGTGGGCTTCCCGAGCTAGCGCTCGATGGACAGCTCTTACTCCTGCGTGCCGCCGAGCGGGCTGGAGTCAAGGTTAGTGACCATGGAAGACTTCATGTCAGACGTCAAGACGCAGTCGATTTTCTAACCCGTCGATATGCGGCTCTAGCGCTTCCTGGCTGCCTCCTGGAACTATGACTGGCGCCGCATCCCACTGCACGCCGAAGAAATCTACGACCCCTACATCTGCTTCCACGCCCAGGCCAGCAGCTCCAGCAGCATCAACACCCTGCACATCCTCACCGGCATCCTGGCCGAGGTCTTCTTCGGCTGCCACGAGGAGCGCGGCTTCACGCCTGCCGACGACGGTGTCTGGGACCCGGAGCCGGAGCCGCAGGCCGCGGCACACACCAGAGTCAGGGCGATGGACGTCTACGGCACGGGCAACGAGCCCTGGTTCTTCACCTCCGAAGCCGACGCCGGCGCCTTCGGCATCGAGGTGGTGACGGGCGCGGATGCGGAGGAGGGCGGCTTCCGGAATCTGGTCTCGTGGGTGCACTCTCTGCGCGAGGTTGCTAAGATTTACCAGAAGGTGCATCCGGAGGCCAGAGTCGACATCACGGAGAAGGGGTCTGTGGAGGAGCTGGAGAAGAAGGCGATTGCGGGCAGAGAGAAGTGGGGCAGGAGCAAGTTCTGGGAGTACCACCGGCTGTTCTTCCAGTTGTTCACGGTCAAGGGGATCTGGAACTTGGGAAAGCTGGACAACGAGAAGTATCCGGGCGTGAAGGCGACTAGTCTGGAGCAGTTTTTGAAGGAGAATCCTGAAATTTGAGGTAGAGCGTCGATAGTGGAGTAATCTGTGGAGATCCAGATTCAATAGAAGTTCATCCAGGGTGTCCTCCGCAACATACTGTCCTACCATAACAATCGAAAGCCTTTCATAGTCCCTGCGTTTGATCGGGACTACTGATTTTTGATTTTTTTCATAACAGGGGGACGGCGTTTATGAGCATAGGTGTATGTGTATGTATTTATGTTTATTTCGAACATAGCAGCGTTGGCTACTAGCCCGTCAACCGCTCGTGGCACGTAGTTTGTGCTCTGCTTCGGGATCCGAGGATGACTACAGGTCGGAGAATAATGGGCTAATCACTGCGATTTGAGTATATTGAGACGAATCAACAAAGAATACATGATATCATGGTTTCTGTTGGATCATCCGTCCACTTGGTCATGAGTCTGGCCACAACTCAGTTTGTACATGTGTCTTACATATAAATCGCGTCCAACGCTGTTCATATGCCACGTCTATAAGTCTCTTGGCTGACCATCACGCCTCTATAAATGCACGCTAAATTTACAAGTATCCAAACACTCCTTCAGTATCACGCGTACCCGAGCAGCATCTTGATACTCAACCACCTCTCAAAAGCCTCCAGCTTTAATTCCACCCGGAAGTACCCCAACCACGCTCCCACAAGCCTGATCATATTAGTCGGCCTCAAAAGACTCCCCGACTCCCTGATCTTCTCCACCTGCTCCTGCCACACCGTCCGCGCGCAATACCGCGCCAGGATCATGAACGTCCTGATCGGCCCCTGCGTCGTGTGCAGCCCCTCATCAAGACTCCTCGTCAGATCATTCGTCTTCAGGATCAACAATATAATCGGCGGCACCTTTCCCAACAACTGCACGAGCTGCTGCAGCATGCCCTCCGCCAGCGCATCGCCAATCTCCTTCTTCTCCGTCGCCGTCTTCGGCGCCGCGACGCTCTTCTCCAGCACCCGGTAGTCGCGGCCGGTGATGGCGCTCGCAAACAGCCGGAAGTGCTCGTCCGTCACCCCCGCAACCTCGTAGCTCCACCGCCGCATCCCCGCCTCGTCCGCGTCCAGGATCGCCAGCCACAGCTTCGCGTAGCTGCGCCGCAGCGCCTGCGGGATGTCGCGGTACAGCCCGTGGTCGTACAGGATGATGTCGAAGCCGTGGCGTCGCGCGGGGTTCGTGCGCACCGCGATGTTGCCGCCGTGTGGGTCGCAGTGCAGCGGCGCGTCGGTGCCGAAGATCATCTCGTTGAAGATGCGCGCGAGGGCCGCGGAGACCTCGTCGCGCGAGATGCCTTGCGAGTCGATGTACTGCAGGTCGTCAGGGCGGTGGCCGGAGACGTAGTCCATCACGAGGATCCGGTCCTTGGCCCATAGGACGTCTGGGATGACGAGCGGGAGGGAGGGGATGTGGGAGAAATATTCTTTGGCGCGCATGGCGTTGCGGCCTTCGCGCTTGAAGTCAAGTTCTTGGGGCAGGGAGGACTCCATTTCGGAACTGAGCCATTCGAGGTCGTATTCGGGGAAGAATTTCTTGAGGGTCGAGAAGGTGAAGGAGGTCAGTTTGAGATCCAGAGTCGCCCATTCTCCCAGATGTGGATGCTGCATCTTTACAGCAACCCTTTGTCCAGTCTCTTTTATTGTTGCGACGTGTACCTGTGCTAACGATGCTGCCCCTACTGGCTCACGCGCGAATTCGGAAAAGTAGTCGGATAGGTGTTCGCCAGTGTCCTTGAAGAACATTGCTTCAATCGATTCGTAAGACGAAACCGGACATCTGTCTTGAAGGACAAGCATCGTCTTGCAGTATTCCTCTGGCAGGAGATAGTTCATGCTCGACAGATGTTGTCCCAATTTGATAAATATACTCCCATTCTTCTCCAACACCTTGAGGGTTCGATCGGCGCATCGCTGGTGGCAAGCCTTCAATCGCTGGGTATTCCCCTCCTCATCATCCGGCGACTTGTTGTTCTCATTCAGAGTGACACGATAACTTTTCCCTATTAGCATCGTTCATCCAATGCGACGGGCCTACCTACTCATTTATACATTTTCCCAGCCCTACCACTACCCTCCCACTTCTCTCACAAGCCTTATAGCCATGCTTCACATCGTCCGGAAACACTACCGCAGTCAATCCTGCCGACGCAAGGGTGGCAGTGAGTACAATTGTCCTCGGCCTCAGTCCCCGTCGCTGTTTCGGCCCAGCAGTCGAATAATTCGAAATCCGTGGCGCGTTGAGCACGCGGCGGCGACTCTGTTGGGCGCAAGTTCGGCATGTCCACGGAGCGCTCCGGGAGAAGGCTTGTGCGAAATTGAAGGCTTTCATCTTTCAATGTGGTCGTGAGGCAATAGTCTCGCCTCTGATACAATTAATATAACATTCTCAGTCCAATGGCTGGCGTGGGTGTCGTAACTACTGTCGTTGGGATTTCTACATGGCCGGTTCTCACAGGAATTTGATCCTTATCGCCACCGATTGTACCGCGGCTTTCCCCGGAACCCCTACTTGTCCCTGGTTAAATTTTAGATCATTGACTCGTGCTCGGGAATTATGATTATCCGGTAGGCATCTGTACTATTCAATAATATTAACTTTAGTAATGTCCAGGAACAGAAAGACAGGGTAGGTAGTGCTTAAGAAAAGGGACAGGATTCCCATATGCTCATTCGGCGTTGTTTGATCCAGCGTTCGTCTATTCGTTCTCTGTCTCCTATCTCGACAAGTCAGCGTTCTCCAAGGTCTATCAAGACACTTTGCGCCGCCATGTCAACGTCGAGGTCAAATGAGGCTGTAACTTCGTATGCGCCTCGATTCGTGGATGTACGTACTTTAACACTCTATTACCGAGTCTAAAACTGATCACAAGCGCAGTAGATTGGCATCAATCTCACAGATCCAGTTTATTCCGGCGTCCATCATGGTAAACAAAGACACGAATCTGACTTGTCTGCGGTGATACAGCGCGCAAAGGATGTCGGATGCAAAGAGCTCATTATCACCGGTTCTGACCTCGAGAATTCAAAATCAGCCATACACCTCTGCGAAGAATACCCGGGATTCCTATACAGCACCATCGGCGTACACCCGTGTTCGACCCAAACCTTCGACAAACACCCTGGGGGTCCTTCTGGGCTCATCGCTGATTTGCGTGAGCTGATCGAGTCGTCGCCCAAGGCGTTTGTGGCTATTGGAGAGATTGGGTTGGACTACGATCGTCTCACTCTATCACCGCAACATACCCAGCTGGAATACTTCAAAGCGCAGCTCGACCTCGCTGCATCATTGCCCAGCTGTCCTCCGCTGTTCCTGCATTCTCGCGCCGCACACGCGGATTTCATGCGAGAGCTGAAGTTGAGACATGACAGGTTGCCGAGACGAGGCGTAGTGCACAGCTTCACAGGAACGGTTGAGGAGATGCAAGAGATTGTCGCGGAGGGATGGGATATAGGAGTCAATGGATGCAGTTTACGAGCCGAGGACAGCATCGAGGTTGTGCGCCAACTGCCATTGAAGCACTTGCAGGTTGAGACTGATGGACCGTGGTGCGAGATGAGGCCTGCGCATGCGAGTGCTGTGTATGTGAATGATGGGTATAAAGGCGAAGGCCAAGACGGGGAAGATCCTGTGGCGAAAGCGATCCTGGAGAAGGAGAAGGAGTTCCAGTGGGTTAAGAAGGAGAAATGGGTCGAGGGTGTTCTTGTGAAAGGTAGGAACGAACCCTGCATGATTGGACGCGTCGTTGTGGCCATTGCACGGATCAAGGGGATTACTGTGGAGGAGGTTGCGGAAGTGGCGTATGGGAACACAGTCAGAATGTTCCGCTTCCGGGATGAGGTATAGAGGATGAATAGATGTCAGATCTATAGATTCAGAAATAGAGACTTCTTCAAAGCTCATATCTGGCCTCTCGTATACGTACAGTGAAAAATGGCGATGGAAAACCCCCTTTAGTCGTCGATGCCTCTACTCAAACTCCGAACGCCGCTCCTATAATATCCCCCCACCAAGTTCTCCTCGTACCCATTTCATGATTTCTCGTCGAGCTTCGCTCTGCACCGCGTCTGATAGGAAAGCACCCCCTGCCGATAGTCCTCTCCCATCTCTCCTTCCAGCGCCTTACCCGCCAAATCACAGGCGTCCTGATAGCGCCTATAAAAGTACAGTTGCTCAATCGCATGCAAAATACTCTGAAACTGCTGCTTAGACGGATTGGAAATTGGAAGATGCAGGTCCTTATAAAGCTGAAAGATCATGAGATGTGGACAATGGAAATAGAAATATCTTGGACACGCACCTCGCCCGTCTCGATCGTCGGTTTCCAGGATTTTTTTTGCGCCTCGTAGTCCTCCTGCGACTGGTAGTCACGGGGGACTTTCGCCTTTGGCTCCTCTGCTTCCTCGATGTCTGAGGACCCGAGATCCATGGCCAGGAAGCCGCCATCGTCTTCGTCGTCCGCCATATCCGTTCTCGAAGCAATAGTGTGTGAGGATGCCCCGTTGCGCAGCCCTGAACTCCTGAACCAGATTATCCTCGAGGAGAGAAGATCCAGGTCCAGGTCCAGGAATGCAGGGTCCTAAGGTCCTCAGGCAGTGAAAAAATGCTAGTGGACTTCGAGAAAGCTTGCCTCCACTGATCTGCAGCAGTGCAGCGGTGCAGCGGCTACAGCCGAGCCCCACCACCGACCATCCCTACCCCCGCCATGCTCCCCACTTGCCCGACGTCACATTCGAGACTGGAACCTTAACCTTAAATACGAGAACGAGAACGAGAACGAGAACAAAGGTTAAGGGACACGGAGTACATGATAGGCGATGGAGGAAGAAGTAAATCGCTTGGTATCCAAGCTCCAAAGTATGCGTTTCTGCTCATCTTCAGACGTAAAGAAGGTTGTTGACAGACATCTAGACAAAATCCAAACTCTCCCGCCATCCTCCAGATATCTCGTAGCCATTTCCGGTATTCCGGGCTCAGGTCTGTCACCCTCCATCTTTCCACCCTCTCCGGCAGGTTTTTTTTCCTTTTTCTGTTCATACTCTCAGATAGGATAGCACCTCCTCTATAGCCACCATCCTGACTCTACCCAGGTAAAACAACCCTCGCCCTCGCCATCACCGCCGCCCTCAACGCCCCACACTACCTCGCCCACCCCGACGCCCCTCCCCTCGCCGTCTACGTCCCCATGGACGGCTTCCACCTCACGCGCGCCGAGCTCGACGCCCTGCCCAACGCCGCCGAAGCGCACCTGCGCCGCGGCGCCCCCTGGACCTTCGACGCGGGCAAGCTGCTCGCGTTCGCGCGCGCGCTCCGCGCCCTGCCGGTCCCCTCCGAGGCGGCGCACGCGGTCGAGCCCCTCTACGCGCCGAGTTTCGACCACGCGAGGAAGGACCCCGTGGAGCGCGACGTTAGGATCGATCCCGTGGCCAGGGTGGTCGTGCTGGAGGGGCTGTATCTCAGTCTGGGGACGGGGCTGTGGAGGGACATCTGTGCGGAGATGGATGAGCTGTGGTTCCTGGAGGCGGATAGGGAGGTTGCGAGGCAGAGGCTGGTGGAGAGACATGTGTTGAGTGGTGTGGCCAGGGATAGGGAGGAGGCGGAGAGGAGGGCGGGGGGCAGTGATGCGTTGAATGCGGAGGAGATTGTGAGGCATAGGTTGGGTGTGGATGAGGTTGTGGTGAGCACGGAGGATGATAGGTGGAAGGGGAGTACGCTTGAGGAGGACTGAGCGCGGCTGGAAACAGGAGGTGAGAGGGTAATCAATATACTGGGCTGCTCTGGATATGACGACGATTATGATAATAGCACGTATAATGAATGTATAAGCATTGTGGTCTTGTTGGTACAGATTCTATTGCTGATGATCTCTATGCTGAGGTTCTATACGTACAGTTCATGTTTGCCGGCTTCAGCTCTCCGTAATAATCTCAATACATCTGAGACGAGATACAGGCTGCCCGCGATGACCAGCGGATCGCCCTTGGAGACTTCTGCCGCCCACCGCAGTGCTCCAGACAGATCACTACCAGAATTATGTAGTTGTGATTTGCTCACACCTGCCTTGGATGCTTCGTCGAGGATATCCTCCGCAGCCATGGCCTTGACCCAAGGCATTCCATCAACTGGTCCGAATTCGACCGACGTGACGCAGTCCTCCTGACGAAGCAGTGGCTTCATTATACTAGCGAGTTCTTTCCCTCGAGATGCCGCTAAAACCCAAGTCACTCTCCTCGAGTTCGGACGCAACTTCCGGTCGACATAAAATCCTAGGGCTTCGGCTGATTGTGTATTGTGCGCTCCATCGAGCAAGACTGGTTGTTGGCGTCCGGTCACAGCCTCGATTTCGGTTATTTGTAATCTTCCTGGCCATTGTAGGTTTTTTATAGCTAATGCCAATCGATCTATTGGCGAATCATTTAGGCTTATAACCTTTTTTCCTAATAAAAAGTTAAATGCGGTGTGCGCGCATGCTAAGTTATCCCATTGATGCGGTTCGAAATCGTCCTTGCAGAGCTGTTCTGCGTCCCATACGGAGTCCGTCGTACTCAATAGGACTGATGCGCCTATTTCTTTGGCGTAGTCTTCTATCACTTTTCGCACTGACGGCGGGTTCGTTCTGTCGAGTACACAACATACTCCCGGTCTCATTATGCCTGCTTTTTGTAGAGCAATCTCTTCGAGTGTGTTTCCCAGAAATGACTGGTGGTCAAGTCCCATCTTCGAAATGATCGTGACCACTTTGTTCTCCATGACATTTGTCGCATCAAGTCTCCCGCCGAGCCCAACCTCTATGACACCCATTTCTATCTTCTCTCGTGCGAATATCTCGAATGCAGTGGCCGTCAGGAGCTCGAACTCCGAAGCGCCAATGCCTTCAGCCTTGTCCCTGCTCTTGACGAGCCTCTCAGCCTCGAGGAAGACGGATTCCTGGACCGTCTTCTCGTTGATCGTGATACAGTCCCACCTGTCGATGAGATGTGGGGATGTGAAACGGCCACACGTCGTCCCAGTCGCATGCAACATCGCCGACAGGTATGCGCATATTGTTCCCTTTCCATTTGTGCCCGCGACGTGTATTGCCTTCCAAGTCTGAGGTGTGTGCCTCACGAGGCGGCTGATGCGCCCAAGGCCGAGCTCTATCATCTTGCTGTCGTCGGAGACTCCTCCGTCGTAACAACGGGCCTCTTGGCGTTTCAACTCGGACTCAGAATCATCGCCGTCGTCGAGGAGAGTACTTGTTGTTGTCAATATTGTTGCAGCGAAGTTGACCTTTTAAAAGTGAGTCAACCTCTCCAGAGCTCTCCAGGCGTATCAATGCATCAATGCTGCCGGAGATTATTAGGTACAGTATCGATGATGTCCCTGAACGTCTTAGCGTGGCCGAGTACGTAAGCTGCGCAACTGTGCAGTACCATAATAAAATTATAAAAGGCACAGAAGATGATTGGTAGATCTCAATGCAAAGAAATGTCAAGGTTGTGGCTGGAACGCTAGGTGTCGTAGCCGTGCACTCTGCCCCGGGCCAGGGCTGATGGATGGTCTGCGTCTCTACTCTCCAGACAACGCGCCGCCCGTCTCCCCCGTCTCCCTCCCTCCCACTCCCATCACCTCGCTTCTGACGTTTCTCTCCACTCAATTGTCTCCCTCGCTCCTGAGGCTCTGCATCTTATGAAAAAGCCGTCGCGATCCTTCACCCACGTAATAACAAAGTCAAAAGTCAATTCACAGTCGCTTTTGCTTCCATCTTTGCGATCGATCTTCGTCGCGTTATTTGGCCTTCCGACTTTACAACGGTCAAAATGGGACTACCGTGAGTCTTTCGGCCGTCCTCTGCATGTTATACATTTGATACTGAAAGCTAACTTTTATGCGCTCATAGATTATTCAAAACGCCTGCTGATGGCGGCATATCACCAAGACCTGGCGACAACAAAGACACCTCGAACGAGCGGACGAGTATTCGGAGACGAGGCACCATTCGTCGCTCAGATCTACGGGCTCGCGCACACCAGATACAAGCGCGCATCCGCCAGGCACGGGTCCAAGTCGAGGGACTGATATCCTCTGAGGAACCAAGCCAGGGGTCTCAAGAAGCGGAGGATGAAGAATACAACGCTGTGTTCGCTAGTTTTGTCGAGGAACGTCGTCGTCGCGCTCGAATGGACGGTGCACCGATTGCGCATCCGTCCCCATGGGCCGATCTCTCGACACCTCCTCCTTTACCTCTCTCGACAAGACGCGAGAGTGCTCCTCGCGTGCAGGCCTCCAACCCATGGGACTGGGATGCTCAGCCTGATGGGCCTGTTATGCCACCAGCGCCAGAGTCCGGTGATTTTGCGTGGGCTCAGGGACGCGGTCGCCAATATGCTGAGCGCCGAGCTATCCTTCAAAGACTATACGAAGAGAGATTCATGAACCGCAGACTTGCGGGAAATTCGACCAACAGCCAAGGACCGAATTCTGCTACACAAACTAGCACGCCTAGCCACGCCATAGCTAGATGGCCTGTTCCGGAGTCCACAGCGCGACTATCATGGTCAGATAACCCCTTTGGATATCAGGTAAGCAGAACACCTCAAAACCCTATTCTCATTAACTAACCGTTCTTTAGCCAAGAAACACAGACCTGGAAACAAGCGCCTTGTCATTGTTGGAGAATGACCCGACAATAAGGCGCAGATTCCTTGTACCGCGGGTTGATGGCCTAGGCGATCGTGACCGCAGCTTAAGTCCAGAAGGTGACGGAGCATGGGATACATTGCTCACTACCATCAGCCCTGATCCGCAACCACCAAGTGCAGGGTCATCTTTCGCATCAACATCAGCATCAGCAGCTGCTTCAGCGTCCTCAAATGCTAGATCATCTGCTACATCAATGGCAACAACCATGGATGGCGCTAATGATACAACCTTCGAGACTGTCTGCGAGTATGTCGAGACGCATTCTCCTGCCTCTGAAACAGAGGAAGAAGAGGGAGACCTATATGAACTGGACGACTCACGTCTTGCTGGAGAACGATTTTGGCGCGGGTATGCTGATGTTGTGGCTGCACGGGCCGATCGAGTCGCTCGACATTCTGGACACCATGACGGCGATGCTCTGGGAGGGATGCAACGTATTGTCCAGCGTCTAGCGAGGAGGGAAGATATCCCTGATGAATGGTGGGCAGAAGCTGGATTGAGCAGAACTCTGCCACGTGAATTAGTCCGCTGAGAAACGAGGGTGGAGTATGGATATGGGGGGGCGTTTGGCTTGATGGAAAACAAAGTCTTGATATATATTTTCTTCAGGTGGCCATATCGGTAAAGCATCGGATTTTGCATGAAGCATCGCAAATTATCCATGATTTGGGATAGAGATGATGCACGCCGGTTTTATTTTTAATTTTTGATTGATCCGTTCAAAAGTATGTGGTCATCAGCTCACCAGAGCTCAGTTGTCTTATGGTTACTCCAGGACCGGACCCTCAAAAATGTACGATAGTCGATAGCCGGCATCTTGCATAATGTACCATGATCGCACGAATTAGTTTTATAAATATAGATCCTTGATTCGATAATAATCCCATTGAGCTATGATGCACCCTTTATAATGTTGCTGTTGTATGCTTGATAGAGTGACTCTTCATGCCACAATCATTTCGGGCTGCCGTCGCTCCAACAACAGGACGGTCCGCGTCAGAAAAGTCGGGGTCAGGAACGTCTCGGCAGCCCCAGAAGCAAGCCACATCCTCAGCCTTACGCTGTGGAGACCCCTGCAACAAGTTGTTTGCCAATTCAATTTCGGACTTGAAGGTGGAACAGCATACACGCAATGCGACAAAATCGCAGATCGAGCTCGTCCTAGCATGCAAAGCCGGCGATCGCTCTTCCCACTCCTCGACAATCCCGAACAACAGACGCTGTGCTCCCAGCCTGCGTGCCCATCCCGAGGAGAGGAGCTCGGATCCTGCTGATACCTATACACGCCAACCTTGGCTATAAGCCAGGCAGCTCCCCCGCGATCTGCCATAAGTGAAACGCAAAACCGGTTGTTCGGGCGGCAGAGGCAGAGGCAGAGACGAAGACGAAGACGGCGGATGATGTGATGAGGCGACATCCAGATAGGTTTGCTTCGTCCATCTGTGAAGGTACACAATAGCATTCCCGTCGTCTGTGGAAGCCACCATGGTCATGGTCCCTCATGCACCCTCGTCAGGAGATCGGCAGTTGAATGGGAGGACGGGGGCACATGGACATGGGCATGGGAATGGAAGAGTGGAGAGGACACATGGGACGCCGAGGAAGGAGGCGGCTGCGAAGGAGAAGGCTGTGCAGGACCCGGGGTTGAAGGACTATGTGAGTGCTGTCGTAATGAGGCTTGGGTGGGACATGTCTGACTGACTGTGTCTTTCAGCGTCTTGGAGAATGTCTTGGAAAAGGCGCCTTTGGGTCCGTGTATAAAGCTTTCAATTGGGGTACTGGCGAGGCAGTGGCTATAAAGCAGATTAAGATTGCAGACTTGCCCAGGTGCGAATTGCGGATGATCGAGGTATAACCAGGAGAGCCCATGGGTTTAGGGACAAGCTGACGTTCGGCAGGCTGAAATTGATTTGCTGAAGAACCTCAATGTAAGTCTTTGTTCTCTCTCTCATTGACCAGGCTGACACCAATTGTCTTAGCATGACAACATCGTCAAGTACCTTGGCTTCGTAAAGTCGCCAGAATGCTTGAACATCATTCTTGAGTGAGTCTTCTGGTCCCAATGCCTTATGGCGCTTTACTGAAGACTGCAGGTATTGCGAAAACGGCTCGTTGCATTCAATATGTAAAAACTTTGGAAAGTTTCCGGAGAATCTGGTTGGGGTGTATATGACACAGATCTTGCAGGGCTTGTTGTACTTGCACGACCAGGGCGTGATACATCGAGATATCAAAGGGGCGAACATTTTGACTACGAAAGATGGAAAGGTCAAGCTTGCGGATTTCGGTGTGTCAACGAGCACATTGGCAACGGCAGACAAGGAGGCTCAGGTGGTTGGCACGCCTTACTGGATGGCTCCAGAAGTTATACAACTTTCAGGAGCCACAACGGCGTCGGATATTTGGAGTCTGGGCTGCACGGTCATCGAACTGTTGGAAGGAAAGCCGCCGTATCACAAACTGGCTCCCATGCCAGCGCTCTTCGCCATTGTCAACGACGACCATCCACCCCTTCCAGAAGGAGTCTCGCCTGTAAGCTATCCTTCAATTGATTTGGCGTCTTCTTCTTCGTGTTAATCGCTAATCGGATAACAGGCGGCCCGAGATTTCTTGATGCAATGCTTCCAGAAAGATCCCAACTTAAGGGTTTCGGCTCGCAAGCTTCTCAAGCACGCTTGGATTGTTGGCTCTCGACGGAGTGATGCACCCGTACCTAAGCCTCCAGCAAACTTCAATGAGGCTGTGGAAGAAGTCAAGCAATGGAATGAGGCATTACGATCGCCAAATAACGGATCTTTGAAGGCTCCTACAAAATCAAGTTTCGCCAGTCCTCTTCCAGCAAGGAGAGATGCTCCTCTGCGAAACGTACACAACGAACAACAATCCTCACTATTAGCGACGCCTGCAAAGGGTCCCTTGGTATTGGCAAAGCCTCAGAATAAAGCTGAGGCGTTCCGATCACCAGAGACTATAGGTAAATGCTCGAAATAATGAGAAGATAGAGATCGCTAACCAAAAATAGGTGATGATAACTGGGATGATGATTTCACAACATCAATTTCTCCAAGCGCTTTACAATTACCTCATCTGAATCCGCACGACAATTTCGGTGGGATGTTTTCCTCGGACAGATTGAAATCATTTGCTTCATTTGACATCGGCAACGATTCTGGAAATGACAACTGGGATGAGAATTTCGAAGGAGATCTTGTTACCATTAAAGGACCACGACGTTTTGCTGAACCCGATTATCAAGAACTTGACACCATACGGCCATATACTGCAAAACCAAAAACCAATACTGATCTGAAGCCTCCAGCTCCTAAAAATCATATTGTTCGCAAGCGCTCAATCACTCTTCCTCAACGGCCAAGGACAGCCAACAAAAATCAACCTCCATCAAAGTTTGCTTTGCCCACACGGCCAGCTGCCCTATTTCGTGAACAGACAGTTGAAGACTACTCCGATCTTTATTTCGAAAATGAAAGTGTTTTTGACCGAAGGATAAGCATGGTGAAGGTAACTATTTGCATTATCGATCTAAATTGTTCCATTGGTGTGATTTAGCTAACAATTGTTTTAGGACGACTTATTGTCTCCAAAACTATTCCATCCTTCGGACTTGACGAGTATGCCGAAGTCTGGATCACCAGTTATCGGCGGGAGCATGAGGCGGCAGCCAGCTCCACGCCCAGATATCAGAGAGCAGTCCATGCATCGCACGAATTCGTCAGTCGAGATACAACGCTATGCTGAAGACGAGAATGATGAAGACTTCTCAGATATATTTGCGGATGAGCCTGCTGCATCTGAACAAGATGTATCTGATCGTGGTTCGGAGGATGGAGCACTCATGCTTCACTCCAAGCTATCGAACAACTCTTGGCTGGGCGACGAGGATGATGAGGATGACCCATTCGCTTCCTTGGAGCAAGGGTTTGATGAGATGGATCTACAAGCCAACATTGCAAGAGACAAGCATGCAAGACTTTCGACGTTGGTGGAAGGCTTGATCAGTTCTCTGAAGACAACTACGACAGAAGACATCTTGACTGATAAGTCCGAGCAACTGCTTGATGTCCTTTTTGAGTCTCCTGATTCAAAAGCGATGATCATAAGCGCTCACGGAATGCTGCCAATCCTGGAGATTCTGGAGCCGTGCACTGTCAAAACTCGCGAAACATTGGTTCTGTCTCTTCTGAAAGTTGTGAATGCGATAATACTTGATGCTGTCGACATTCAGGAGAACCTCTGCTTTGTTGGTGGTATTCCGATTATTACGAAGTTTACCGCGAGGCAATATTCAAATGAAATCAGACTGGAGGCTGCGGCATTTGTCCGCCAGATGTATCAGACGTCGACTTTGACGTTGCAAATGTTCGTTAGTGCTGGCGGTCTCAATGTTCTTGTTGAGTTCCTTGACGAGGATTATGATGAAGCGCGGGATCTAGTGCTGATTGGCGTGAATGGTATTTGGAACGTCTTTGAGTTACAGGTAATAGTTTTTCCCCTATTCAGTCAGCAACTTTTGCTAATCCGCCATGTCTAGGGACCAACTCCAAAGAACGACTTCTGCCGTATATTCTCCAGAAGCAAGATTCTCTATCCTTTGTCTTTGGTTCTTAATAGAGTATTAGACGAAGAAGGAGAGATTCCCGAGCTTATCGAGGGTCGCATTGTCAATATCTTTTACTTGTTCTCGCAAGCAGAAAATTATGTCAAAGAGGTTGTTGCAGATCGTATCATGCTTAAGGGTAAACGATACCTCCTCATTCCGTTAGACATAGCTAATTCTTCCAAGGTGTCCTCAAAGACCTCCGTCGCATGTCGCCCGCTCATCAAATCACCATGCTCAAGTTCATCAAGAATTTGTCCATGTTGTCCACAACACTTGAGGCATTGCATTCGTCAAACGCTATAGAGCTGTTGATCGAACTGCTGAGCTACAGCAAGAGAAAGAATCAAGTACATTTCCGTGAGATTTGCAACCAGGTATTAAACACAATGTATAACTTGTGTAGACTCAGTAAGGTACGACAGGAAGATGCAGCCGTAAATGGCATTATTCCATTACTCAAGAAAATCATGGAAGGTGATAGACCACCAAAAGAGTTCGCTCTGCCAATTTTGTGTGATATGGCACATTCTGGCAAGGTTGGCCGCAAATATTTGTGGCAAAACCAAGGTCTCCAGTTTTATATATCATTGCTGGCGGATCAGTACTGGCAAGTCACGGCATTGGATGCCATCTTCATATGGTGAGTACATAATCTTATTCCCATCTAGTCCTATCTAATATCTTCTTAGGTTACAAGAAGAAACGGCTAGGGTGGAGAAATGCCTCCTGGACGGCAACTTCACCGAAGCAATCGTCAAGTGCTTCAACACTCCCAAAGCAAACAACTTCGACTACAACCTGCTCGAGCCGCTGCAGAAGCTCCTTCGACTCTCGCCTCCTGTTGCGGCTTCGCTTGCCCGGTCCGATATGTACACTGGCATTCTACAAAAGCTCAACCATAAGAAGGCGGTCATCCGCCTCAATATGCTGCGTATAGTCCGCAGCGTTTGCGATCCAAACGAGGAGGGAGGGCAGGATATTAGAGCCCACCCACTCTTCGATGCTATCGAAAGGTTGGCCGAGAAAGACGGCGCAGTGCTCGTCCGGAATATGGCCAGCGAACTCGTCAAATCAACCCTCGAAACGCCCGATCGCGAGCACGAGATGAGCAGCGGTGCGAGCCGGAGCCGCGGAAACGTGAGGAGGCAGAGCTCATACCCCAATCCTAATCTAGGGCTGAGCAGTCCGAGCACGCCGACGCATGGCGGCCGTGCGAATCAGAGTTTTGGAGCGCTGCTGTCAGGGGAAGGCAGTACGCCGAGACGGTCGGGGTTGAGTATCGAGCCGGACTCGACGATTTACCGTCCGCGGAGCCGTGAGGGGCCGCTTATGGTGGGGAGGACGAGCTCGGAACTCGTGAATGGGACGCCGCCGTTGAGTAAGAGTCGGTTGCCAAGGACGGCGGCCTTGAGGCCAAGTAGGAGCTCTTTGGCGGCGTCTAGTGTGAGGGATACGAGGAGCGAGGCGGCGTTTGGGACGGGGAAGAGAGGAGAGAGGGAGAGCGGGATGGGTGCAAGTGCGAACGGTGATCGACAAAGGGTCAGGAGTGATCCGAAGCAGTCGAGTGCGAGTATGAGTCATTTGGTGAGCAAGAGGAGGCCGAGGGCGCCAAGTGGCGATATTAAGTGGTCGTGAAGCAAGTGACGTGCCGGGCTTGCGAGGAGAGAGGACCCGTATTTGAGGAATGACGTCGAGGAATGCCTTCGAGAGGAGGAAGCCGAGTCGATTTATGCCATTAAAATAAAGAGGCATACACGATGCATGAGCAACGGATTTGGAGAGTTGGTGTTCTGAGTATATTGTCGCTAGGGTTCGTAGAACTGGGCTTGCAGCATAGATAGCAGAGAGGCGTGGGCTGGCAAAGGGGATGATGGATTGGGCATGGGAAATGCTACGCGAATGCATGTGCGGAGAAAAGAGGGGTGGGGGGAGACATATGATAGAGTTCAAATTCAGTCGACTTCCCATCGTCTATCGTTTGAGACGGCGAAGGCCATTTGGTATTTTAGCAAGCACCCGTTGCATTGTCCATGTCACATATGCACTTCCACGATTTGCCCAAACGACAGGAACAGAAACGTTGCTTTGCCGTCAATCAACAACCCCCCTTCCCCCGCAAACAAAAAAAAGCCTTGCAGCCCATCCCGCACAAAACCTCTCCCCAGCACATCACCCCGAAAAAAGATGCACAGAAAATGATGAGCAGAGAGATCCCACCCAAAAACAAAAACCTCGCTCCCCCACCGCACCAGCAGTGGTACTGGTGGTGGAACTGCGCAAAAAGAATGAACAGAGTGGGACTCGAACCCACGCCACTTTCGTGACCAGGAAATTCTTGTGCAGAGCACGTGATATTAAGGTAGGACCTTAACCTGGCGCCATAACCAGCTCGGCCATCTGTCCTTTTGTTATGGTATGAGTTTGCAGTATGGAATTAAGGATGAATGGTGAGGAGGCTCGGATGAGATCATATGGAAGAGGAGGACGGAGGAGGAAGCTGAGGTTTGGGATGATTTCGATTCTCGTGGTTAAGGATTGAATCAATGGGGGGAGGTATAGCCGAGTGAAAACGGTTTTGTGATTCACGGAGCGAGCGTATACATCTTGATTTCCTGCTCTCTTTCTGTTGAAACTCGGCAGAGAGCTATATAAATTATAATATATGTTTTCTAAGAAATTGCTCTCTCCCCCAGACTCAGAGCTTCACAAACACCCTGCCTGTCTCCGCGATCCCTGGAGCAATACTGGAGCCTGCGGCGTCAGGCGATATCAGCTAGTCCAGCCCGACTGATGAACAGTGGCAGAGGCATGGAAATGGGGCCGGGACCCGGGATGAGGAGTGACGTGATGGGGAGACTCGAAATGACAACAGCATCCACGGGGAGAAGCTCAAATGACAACAATCGGCGTAATGTGTTGCGAAAATGGTTTGGAAATGGCTTCCTGTTGATCGACGGCAAGGGCTGGGAACTGGTGCGTCTTCCCGAGTCCCCGTCTCGCGGGTCGCCCATGTGTGTTGGTTGATTGATTTGATCGAACTTCTGCGGCGTACAATATGCTCTGAATTTCATGGCATCAATGGATGGCTTTTATAGAAAATCACTAAGTGTCAACTAAGCACGTCTTTTAGACTTTAGTATTTCTCATTGTTGCTTTTTTCCTGATATATTTTCAGTATACAACTATATATGATAACACACATGTGTATGGCATGGCATTCCTATATTCCACATATCTAATCTCACAAATTTATCCATATCGTATGATCATCTCACCACACACAAGCCGCCTACGACCAGCCATTAACCTTCCTCATCGATCCCTCCTGATCCAAAGCCTTGTGCATATCAAAGCTCTTCCACAAGAGATGCGGCTCATGAAGCCATCCCCTTCTCGCACACTCAAACTCCGCCTTCTGGAAGTAATCCTCCAAGATAGGCCTGTACAGCGGATGCGCGCACTCGCGGATAATGACCCTCGCTCTCTCCTTCGGGCTCAAGCCACGAACGTCAGCGAGACCCTGCTCAGTGACAATGACGTCGAGGTCGTGCTCGGTCTGGTCGACGTGAGTGGCCATTGGGACGATGCAAGAGACTCCGTGCGGGTCGATCTTCGAGGGGCGTGTGGATGGCGTGTGCATGATGGAGTACTTGCTGTTTCTCAAGAAATCAGCCGAGCCACCGAGACCGTTCAGCATGCGCGAGCCCATGACACAGGTGGAGTTGGCGTGGGCGTATATGTCGACCTCGACGGGGGTGTTCATGCCGATGACGCCGAGACGCTTGATGATCTCGGGCGAGTTGGAGACCTGCTGCGCGCGGAGGAGGAGCTTGTCGAAGTAATGCTCCCAGTTGTCGTAGAAGCGCTTGAAGCCATCTGGAGAGAAGCGGATGGAGGTTGCGGTGGCGAAATCAAGCTTGCCGGAGTCGAAGAGGTCGAGGAACGTGTCCTGGAGGACTTCGGTCCAGACGGTCAGGTTCTTGAAGTTGGAGTCGGCGAGACCACCGATGACGGCGTTGGCAATGTTGCCGATTCCGGACTGCAGTGGAAGAAGGTTGGTAGGGAGGCGGCCGTGCTTGACTTCATGCTCGAGGAACTCGATAAGATGGCCGGCAATGGCCTTGGAAGCGTCGTCGGCTGGGGCATTTGGCGTGGTTTGATCTTGGTAGTCAGATTCGACGATGGCGACAATCTTCTCAGTGTCAATTGGGATGTAGGTCGTTCCGATGCGGTCTTCTGGTGCCATAATGAGATATGGCTTGCGGTGTGGTGGGAGATCCATTGTAGAGATATCGTGGAGACCTTCGAAAGAAGGCATAGATGTGTTGACTTCCACAATGATCTGACGTATGTTAGCAAGAGGACCGTTAGGTTGTTAATAGCTTCAAGACAGGCGTGTGCATTTCAATGATAAGCCAAACTGAACTGCGTGCAGAACGTCTGGACTGAGGCTAGAAGAGAAGAGGGTAAATCTTCCGCAACTCACTTTGTCGGCCATTTGAATAAGTTCGGGAGTAGCTCCAACGGAAGCACCAGGAATAATTCCACCACTCTCGGTAATCGCGGTGGCCTCAACAATCACAACATCCAAGTTTTTGTTTGGGCGGTCCTTTGTATAAAATCCCTACAACTCCGTCAGTCCCGACATTCCATCCTTTTCAATACCAAGCATAACCTACGTAAACAAGATCCGACGGGAACATGCTCAAGTGCTTGTCGAAGAAGTTGATGCGACCCTCATTGATACCCTTGGCGATGGACTTTCCGACCTGATGAGGGGAGCGGCGCTCAATCATATCGAGAGCTGCCCAGCGGTTCTCGGTCTCTGCGCCGGAGGAGGCGCCGACGAAGAGCGAGTACTTCAGCTTGCCCTGCAGGTTGTTCTTCTCGACGTGGTCGGCGAGCATGGTTGGGATCATCCTATGGGCCTCATCATCAGCGTCATGCGTCAATTGCCTTTGTTCTTTTGAGGAGAGAGCATGCGCGGAGGGTGGTTGGAGGCAATTGAGGCATAACGCACTTTGGATATCCAACTCCCGTGAATCCGGACCATCCGATGTACGAGCCATTGGGGAACAACTTGATCAACTCCTCCGGATGGACAACCTTGCTATACAGACTCGGGCGTCTGACTCTGGCCTTGAGGGCGGCGGAAGCCACAGCGGGAGTGCTCATCTTGACGACAACTGACTGTCACAAAACAATCAATTGATGTTGAATCTCAAAGGGGGCGAGATTTCGAGGTATGAGGTCAAAAGATTATATGTCCCACACGCAAGTTGGGGTAACCCCACGCTGGGGCTCGATTGGGACGTATAGCCGGTCGCATAAGCGTGCAGTGCGATACCGCTGCATTCCTGGGGGTCTGATTGGGCAAAGGGGGAATGTGCATGGTTGGCACGGATACTGACGTAGTGGAACACACCACTTGGGGGCGAGGCTGTGAGAGGATGCTCCGTCATCGTTCCTCAGCCTCAGCCTCAGCCTCGTCAGCGTTCCTCAGCCTCGTCGTCTCGCTGCTCGTCTGCCTCTGTATGCAGCTCTCATGACGTCCGTTCCTTGTCTATGCTTGAAACTAGACTCTATATAACTACCCAGATACTAAGATTATATGGGTTTTTAATGTTTTACAAGGCTATATAACGATCCATACCCAGCACTGCACTCGCCTTAGCAACTGCCGTTCGACCGGTGGTTCCGGTCTCCCTGCATCTATGTATGTATGGACCTACCGTCTAGAGTACCCACTTTCTCCACAACAAGTTGATCCAAGCCAGCAAAAAATCAATGATGAGTAAGAAGCATACAGCAACTGATCCAAGCCAGCAAAAATATCAGCGATGAGCAAAAATATACAACAGCTGATCCAAGCCAGCAAAAAAATCAGCGATGAGCAAAAATATACAACAGCTGATCCAAGCCAGCAAAAAAATCGACGATGAGCAAAAACATAAACATACATATAACAGTGGGCATTCGCTAGTGGTCACCCACCCAACTACTAATCCACCGACGATCTCGAGCAATCACCTAGTTCCTGCTTCTCTTGTAATCATCTTCCAAGCTTTCGAGCTTTCCAGCGGCAGTGTTGAGGCAGTGCTGTGGCAGTGTTAGCTACTCTACATTCTATATGAGAAGCTTATTCTCCCTACTTTGATAGTTTCTAGACAAGTTTCTCAGTTCAACACTTAGGAGACCACAGCGCTTCGTAAGATTCCTGAGGGAGCGTTGTGGCATCCGTAAAGGCTCGAACGATTCGAACCAAACGTTGTATTCGACCGGGATCGGCACCATGGATGATATTCTCAAAGTATCTCACAACAGAAGTCTCCGAATTCGACAAGGAAGTATCGGCAGAGGGCTGGGGTTGAGGGATAAAGGTCACTTAGTGACCGTGGAGTGAGCTCTGCGCCAGATAGGGCAGTAGCCGGACTGGTAGTGTTCGATGAGGTGCAACACGATGATGGCGGGCTTGATACGGACGTCTTGGACGACACAGCATTTGAGACTTGAGAGACTTGCAAGGCATCAGATGACGATGAACACTCTGGAGAAGTGTTGTCGTCCACAGGATTCAGCACCGGAGACTGATGGGGCCAAGCTCAAGCTTCGGAGAGCATCTGAGCGGTACCTGTAGGAAAGAACAGTCTTGTGTGAATTTGTGGGACAAGCTGCCGACAATCTTCTGCAGTGCCTCGTCCCCAAAATTCTCTTAATTAATCTGTTCGCGATGTGAGAATCATGAAGTTGTACCAAAGCATTCTGATGATGCCTCGAGTAGTGCGAGCGAGTTAGTGCCTTGGTGCCTCACACACACAATCCGTGCTGACAGGGCAACTTTACGAAGTAGGTCCGTCAACACACGGAGAAATCAGGATTGGCAGCAAACTTTGATGTTGTTTCCGTCGACCACTTGCATGGACGTACGATAAACCACATGATCAGTTCGCATTAAAGAAATGATTGTTCGATGAAGATAGCACTTGATCTCAATGTGCGTATCGACTCGATTCTCACTTTATTTTTGACAGGGCCGGCGCAGATGATTTTAACATCAAAACCCGATTATTTATGAGGCGAAGGCACTCGTTCTTCCCGCTCAAAAGCGGACACCTCCGGCGAGCGGTCACCGCAGTTATGCTTGAGTCCTGCGTTTTGGAAATATATGCCGCTGATTGACGGGACTTTGGACGCAGCATTGCACTGCCACAAACATTTAACTGTGCCGACTGCTCTATCCAGGTCATATATTAGATGTGTAGGTCCAGCTCTCGTCTTCTGAACACTTTCTTTCATTCGCTGTTTTCACCGAATACCCGAATCAAACATCAGACAAAATGGTCCAGGTCGCAATCATTGGTGGTGGACTCGCCGTGAGTATTTCTGTCTAATTATCACCTAGCTTGGCGTTTGTTAATTCGATCCTAGGGGTTAACTCTCGCGCTCTATCTCAAAAAGGCTGGCGTCATCGCAGCAGTCTACGAAGGCAAACCGGAGGACTTCGTGTCGGGAGGCAATATCGCCTTGTCACCCAATGCCTTACGCGTGCTAGATCACATCGGAATCTACGAGAGGCTACGGCCCGCGGGATTCGAGTTCGATGAAGTTGCCTTCATGAACGGTCGAGGTGCGACGCTCGCCAGAGTCCTCGGTGGCAGCTACAAGGTGTATAACTATCCGGCCCTGCGTATAAGGCGCACTGTATTACGGGGCGAGCTCCTGAACGAGCTCCGGAGTCAAGGCGTGCCCATCTACTACGACAGGAAGTGCGCTGGGATCCGCGAGGAGACAAAGGACTCTGCAACCGTAGACTTCGAAGATGGCGAATCCATTACCGCTGAGTACGTTGTCGGCGCAGACGGCATTCACTCCTGCATCCGCCCCTTCGTTCGCCCCGATGCCAAGCCCGAATTCCAGGACTTGGCTGGTATCTCTGGCACGTTTAAGCTGAGTGATCTACCCAACGTCGACACCAGTCTCTACTTACCCTGCATGCTCTTTGGCGCCAATGGCACCTTTGCCATCATGCCTGCATCTGCGGATGGGGATGAGGTGAGCTACTTTGCTACGTTCGAGCTTAAGGATCGTGGAAGAGAAGAATGGGCTGCCCTCGACAACGACAAGAAAGAAATGTCCCGAATGCTGGCAGAGCGATTCCCACCCAAGTCGGCTTGGCCGGAGCTGGTACGAGCTCTCTGCGAAAGAGCTCCACCAAGCACCCTAACTCTCTGGCCGTGAGTACAGATTGTACCCATCTGCAAACGACACAATCGCTAACATATTTAGATTCTATCAAGTGTCTGCTGGGCAGACTTGGATTTCGCCCAAGAAGCGGGTGATCCTTATTGGTGATGCTGCACACGCAATGCCACCAACTGTAAGTATACAATGCCGAATGTACGACTCCTACTAACCGTTCCCAGGGCGGTCAGGGAGGTGCCTCATCGTTCGAAGATGCGGAGACTCTAGGATACACGCTCGCCCATCTCTTTGCCCCAGACTTTAATAATACCGCTCGATCCTCAGTCATTCAAGTCTGGGAACAGCACCGCATTCCCCGCGTCCAGAAAATCATGGACTTCACAAGCAAAAATGGCAATCTGAGGAAGACGAGCCCCTCTGCCTTACATCAACTCGTGAAGGAGGGGATAATTTGGGGGTACATAAAGCTAGTCGGCCCTAAGATGGGGAGTGAGTGGATCTACACATACAACGGTGAGTGCATACGTGGGGAACTTGCGGACTTGGGACGATCAAAGAAGCCGGCGAGCCAGAAGCTCTGAACGCGCTCTTAAGCCCATTTTATTGTTTGATATCCGAAACTTTATGGATTTTTGCGAATATGCGTGTTCGAGCATGATGTCTCCTCGTACTCCTCGGAATTGAATTTTTGCCCCTTTTGATATCTGCAGTCACGCAACACTGGTTTCCGTTTTTTTCAGACGACTAGCACAAGTGGCGCTGTAGCAGTCGCAGAGGCGTGAGGTTCACATGCACCTTACGAGTTAGTTACTTCGTGATCACGATTTTATCGAATCTTAGTCGAGGGGATCTGCTTCTTGTATTCCACGAATAATGGGATACTGATGCATAGCATCTCCTCCCAGGTTTGAACATTAGCTATCCCCGAGGTCTTGAAGGTATTTGTTACTGGTTTAAAAGCAACACTGACTTGCAAGCCTGCTACGCCCCGAATTTGTGCCCTGACTATGTCCACAAATGTGTCATGTACAATATTCAATGCATCTTCAGGAGTAAGACTGAACACGACTCGGAAAGTTTGCCCCGTTCCATCCCCAATAAATGTGTCTGTTGCTTTAACGTATGCGGAGAGTGTGGTTTGGCCATACGATTTCTCAACGGCTGGGATGGTTGCGAGGTTTGCCAGTATAGGCTGACCACAGTCGGCACTATTGTGGCGTTGAAGGATGCTAGCATAAATATAGAAGGCATGACAAACGGCCTTCGCATCAGCAGAGCCGTGTTTACCAAAATTTGCAACGGCGCTAGAGAAGAGATCCTTCTCAGGGGCTGAGACTGAGAAGGGGCTCAATCGCGGGGCGAAGACTGCCGTTTACCCCATTCGGGCCTGCCGCCAAACCGCAGGGGATGAGACTGAGAAGGGGCTCAATGGAGGTGTTGTCGCTACTGGCGCAGGCTGCGGCTGCGGTTGGTACTAAGGCAGAAGTTGAAGCTGCGAAGAAGGAGTGAGTGGGGGAGAGCGGACGCGCTAGTGAGGTGAGGTTGAAGGCAGGATGAGAGACAAGCGAGGGAATGGATAGATGAAAGGGGGGATGAAAGGGGGGATGGAAGGGGGGAGGGAGGGATTGTGATGTGCGTGGTGTGGTTGATGAGGGAAAGGTGCGGGCAAGGGATGTTGGCGTTGGCTTGGTTGGGTTGAAGATGTATAGATAGGCGTTGGACTTGGGCAGTGTGGATATCTTGCGTGGCTGCGTCGATATCCAAGAGAGAGCGCGGTCCCAGACGCCGTTGAACACATCAACGCCGCCAGCCATGCCTTGTCCAAATCAAGATTCAGAACACGCGCAAAAAGATAGTGATCGCACCTAAACAGTGTCCATCTATCGACAATGAAAAACATCGATTACTAACAGACTCCCTCCCTCTAAAATATTCTACTTCCTTCGTTCCTTAACCAGCACGAGAGTGCTTGCTTGCTTGCTTCATGCCCTCCCTGACCTCCCAAAGCCAGCCAGACAGCCAGCCAGACGCGCTAATACATATATGCGTGCCAAAGAAAACTATAACCAAAGCCAGCGTGCCGACAATTTGTGGTGGTCCAAGGTTAGGAAGCTGGCTAAGGAAAGGCTGCGCATGCTTAACTCTCGATGGGTCGAGTATACCGAGAATATCCCCAGCTTCCAGGGTTGCTCCTCGCTGCCTGATCAATTGCACGATACCGTCTTCTGATGCGAGGAAAGACATGTACATCTTTCATGACCTCGACCTCGGCGAAAGGCTGGCCGGCCTTGACATGCTCTCTATTCTCCACTGTGAATTTAACACGCTTTCCGGGACTGGGCGTTCTCAGTTGAGTTGGGTCGTTTTCTTGCTCGAGCAGGCAAGTCATGCTATCCACGCGCAGTCTCGTCGCTCCGACTTCTTCTTTCTGTAGAAATGTGATATTTAAAATGCTTGATTGTAAAACTATCTAATCTAGAAAAGGGCTCCCATAATATAGAGAGCTAGAAACAAAACAAAGGCTCAAAGGCCTGTATGCATGCATGCATGCGCATGGAGATTCTCATGAATTCTCCAAACTAAGAATCCCAGGGTGCCTATAGCCTATAGGTACCAAACCAAAATTCCAAATCCTTTATTCAACAGTTCATGCCATGGGATCCTGTTGCAATTCAGTGTTCTGACACCGGATATTCGGGTCGTATTGGGCTCACCTTAGGGCTCAATAGCCTAGCAACTAGGGATAGGCACGACGTACAGGTCTCAGTTACTGGCTTTGAAGACCATCGTTGTCACCACTCAACCTCGTCTCCTCGTGGTTGTCGTGGTTGGAACTTTGTGCCATGATAATTATTTTCAGGTGGGAGTAGCCCTCATTATACGCTCCAGACCTCTAGCTCGGGGAGCTGAACATTTCAACATTAGATTGTCCATGATTGGTAGTCTCCCATCAGTGGACAAGCTTAACGGGCATGTATGAGTGCATTTCTGTAATTGACATGCTCATTATTACTGAGCTATGCCTCCGGGTTTGAGCAATCCTTCCGGGATATAACGGGCATTCTCTCCAGGACTCAACGCTCCTTATATAACAGAGCGATCCTTCCATAATTAAATCATTTCTACAGGACTAGAGAATCACTCCAAAAATGAGCTAATTCCCAAAATTGTATTACATCCACGTGCTGTGGCATGTCTTCATAAACAGCCTCAAATTAGACATACTCGTTGCAATCAATCTATTGTAGTTCTGCATTCTAGAATTCTATGTGTTTCCATATCCGTACTCCTCGCTGCAAACAAGAAGGTAGACATTATCTTCCAAAACCCAGCCAAATTGACCATTTTGCAAACTCGGCATATACAACTGTCCGTCCTCGATATGTTACCTTTTTTCATCTCCTCACCCCTATATATCAACCCACTTCACACCCATTTTTATCATCCATCTCAACTCCCATTCATTCCATTCCAACCCGCAACTCAATTACGTCAATTCTTCCTCCCAAACAACCCCTTAAGACCTCCAACCAACTTTCCCAGGCCCCCAAAAACAGCACCAAATCCAAAACTCCACCCCCTAATTCTAACCGTATAAATAAAGAAATAGACCAACACCCAATTAGCAACCACAAATCCCAAAAATATACCAAAATATCCCCATTTGTCCTTCGGCTCGATGTTCAACTGTAGCATGTATTGTGTACCATTCGTATATGGACAATAACCACAATTCGCAGTCGCGTCAGGATTCGTGAGAGATCCTCCTGCGGCAGATATATAATGCGCAGTGTAGGAAGAACATGATTGAGATGGTGGAGGATTGAAGTACGTTAATTCGGTTGGTGAACATTGGATTGGTATACCAGCGAGTGTAGAACCAATAACGCCACCGATCCAGTAGGTACTGGGGTTGCAGTAGTAGAGGAAATACCTCCAGAAAACGTTCAATTGTGCGTAAGGTCTTACTACTCCATTGAATAGGGAGAATGTGACAAAAAAGAAAGGGAGTACGTTGGAGATAACGGTGAATGAGGGGGCGAAGGCGCAGATCCATTGTCCCCAACTGTTTTGGAAGAGGAAGAATAGAAGTACCATGAGGTAGGTATAGCCTGCGTTTGAGGAATCAGTCGGTAGCCCAGTCGGCCAGTACCAAAGGCACCAGTAAATAGTTGCACCGACGATGGCTATCGGGATTTCTGCTACTACATTTGCGGTGCAGAATGCTACCCAACCGTAGATTCGAGACGGGAGTTCCTATGAAGTGTCAGTAATGGTCCCAGAAAAATATGAAGGTAATGATGATAATAATGATGACAATGGCCCTGGATGGGAGTGGGGTGGACATACTCTAGCTTCCCACAAAGCCCGATTCTGATAGAACTTTGGAACAACTGAGTTGATGACTGTAGGAGGGAGAAGAATAATCAAGAAAACAGTAAACAGCCTGTTCTGCATATCCTGAACCGTATTCCCAAGTTGCCAGAAAGTAAAACCATTGAAGATACCAATAATGGTCGCAACGAATAGTTTTCCATATGCATAACTTGGATCTCGCCAATATTGGATGAACATTCTCTTGGTAAGTTCGGTGGTTTGCAACCATACGGGAGATGCGAATTCATGTAATGTGTTCTTCTCTGGTGGAGTTCTCTTGCTACGTTCCGAATGAATATGTTCGATTTCCTTTTCGAGCTCTGCTGCTTCGGAGGAATTTAGCCATTCTTCGTTCCAGTTAAGACGTTTTCCGTCAGCTCGTTTACCACGTTTGGCAGCTGTTTCGAGAATGAATTCGGCGACGTTCTTGGTTGGAGGACATTGAACTCCACGATCTGCAAAGTATTTGATCACAGCTGATCCATTCTCACCAACCGGGCCGAAGTAAAACGTGTTACCACCTGGGTTCAAGGCAAGAATCATATCGAATTCTTGAATTAGTACAGATGATGGTTGATGGATTGTGCAGATGATGGCTTGACCAGCATGAGACAGCTTCCTCAAGAAACGCACAATACTATATGCAGACTGTGAATCTAGACCAGAAGTTGGCTCATCCAAGAAAAGTAACAGACTTGGCTTTGCTGCTAATTCTACTCCGATAGTGACTCGTTTGCGCTGTTCCACACGAAGGGTTCGAATTAGTGCATGTTGCACCTCGTTAAGTTCGAGGATCTCGATGATTTTGTCCACGTAGGCGATCTTTTCTTCCCTTGGGATTGTACGCTCTTGTCGAAGAATGGCACTGAACTCCAATGCTTCTCTAATCGTTGAGGTTCCATCATGGAGATCCATTTGTTCGCAGAATCCAGTTCCACGTTGGAATTCTGCTCCTGGGGGATGACCATCAACAAGCATATCGCCTGACACGACTCCCACCTTCTGACGTTGAGATAGAGTGTTCAGCAAAGTGGTCTTTCCAGCTCCAGATGCTCCCATCAATGCGACCATGTATCCAGGCTTAGCATATCCAGATATCTTATTGAGTAACTTCTTTTCTCCACCAAGATAAGGCACGGTGTACTCGACATTACGCCAAGTAAAGACGCTGTCTGATCCAGAAATATTTTGAAGAATTTCTTCTTCACCTTCAGGTTGGAGTGGATCACTGGAGGATCCACTCCAAGGTACGTTATTATCACTGACACCAGCCTTCTCAGGATCCGCAGGCGCGGGCTCCTGCACCATTTTCCTTGTGGCCTTTGATTTCTTGAACTCGAGTACTCCACCACCTGAAGCGGCGAAACTGAAAATCTCAGAGGCGATGGCTGTAATGAGGATATAGAGAACAGTAAATGCAATGACCTACTCAATTGTTAGTTGAATGTTTATCGGGACTTTGGTATTGGCGGAGCAACTTACTACACCGAAATTCCTCCATAGATGTGACCTGGTATAGCTGAAGGATTCCCTGATATAGTCTGATCCATTGACCTCCAAAGAACCCAGCCTTGCTCCCACAAGGTTACATCCTTGATATGAAGGATCTGTGTAGCCAGTACCACTAGGAATAATCATCGGAGGATCGCAAGTCATCGTCCTATCAGCAAACTCGTTAGCCAAAAGGGCCTCGAATGAGTAACTGATAGGATTGACATATGTAAGCCAACCAAACCAGATATATTTCGATAAAAGCTGTGTCTTGGGAATCGCATAACCTGTGAACAGAACCAGGAGATTCAACCCAGTGCCAGAAAAGCGAACTGCGTCGTCAATGGTTGGAGAAAGTGCCGCAAACATTCTGTACAGTGATGTGATACAAATGGTGTTGATATAAATGAAGAGTATGTAGATGAAGAATTTGCCTGCTTCAACGTCTAAACCAGCCATGAAGTACTAATATGGAGGTTAGCAAGCAGATACCGCTTAGAGTTTGGGGGACACAGATAAAACTTACCATCACGATAGAGAATGGAATAAGAAGGACCAAGATAGATGGCAGATCTTGGATTACACGTGCAATAACCACAGCTGATGGTCGATAGAAAGCGTAAGCGTTATGCCGCGCAATGATGGTACGCCCAGAAACAGCCTTCATCAATTCTCCAAGTTGGAGCCATCCCAAGAACAAGATCGAGAAGAACAATGATCCACCTCTCGAGAAAGCTCCAGAGGTCCCAATGGACTGTCCGTAGAACAATGATCCCACGATCAGACTCATAGATATGGCGATGAAGAACTTTGTGTACAAGGTGGTTCTGTCACCCAAAGTGAGATATATCTCTCTTTGGGAACAGGCCATTACCTGCCGGATGAAAGATACGGTGTATGAAGAGCGCTTAGAGACAGTCTTAGATTTAGTCTCCTGGACGCTTTCCTTGAATTGTCTAGCATCAGCATGACTAGTCTCCTCTAGGAGCTTCTCATATTCGTCTACATCCTTGAGGACTGCTGTGTAGACGTTGCTGTTTCGGAAAGCTGCTTCAAGCTCGGCAGCACCTTTCGGTATTGGGCCATCAAAATCATCGCGGAATCTACGCCCCTTGGGATCCGTACAGGCTGTCAAAAAATCTGCGGTTGTCTGGCGATCTGGACAGTAGTATCCAATGCTTTGGAAATAAGCTTTGGCTTCCTTCGCAGGTCCTTGGTAAATCATTCTTCCTTCATCGATGACCAAGACTTTGTCCATCAACTCGTAAATACCCTCTCCAGCTTGGTAGAGAGTGACAAGGGTCGTGCGATGGCTGATATCTGTCATGGCTCGTAGTGAGTTGGCGTAATCCAAGGCTGTTGAAGCATCCAGACCCCTTGTACTGTTATCCCATGCCACAACTGTTGACTTTGTGGCCAGAGTCTCAGCAATACTAACACGCTTTCTCTCACCACCTGACACACCTCGCGTGAAAGCATCGCCAACCAATATATAGCGGGTATGGCTTATGCCGAACATCTTCAACAAGGCGGAGATGATGACCGGAATATTACCCTTCTCATGTTTCTTAGTCTTGTTGAGCAGCGAAAAGTTCAATGTCTGCTCAACTGTAAGAGTAGGGAAATGCTGATCCTCTTCTTCATTGTAATTGACCTCGCCCCTGTAATTTGCTGACTGTTCTTCAGCTGGAATACCACCGTATCGTATGTCACCGTCAACGCCAGCATATCCATCTCTGTTGTTCGTAATGGCCTTCAAAAAAGTACTGCATCCGCTTCCTGGTCTTCCTAGAACTAAAAGCATCTCTCCATCGCGTACAACACCAGTAAAATCATGAATCAGATTTCGTCTTTCGCCATGAGCTCCTGGCTGTGGCAGTACCGGAACGAATCGTGCAAGAAGTTTATATAGATCTGGTCCAAATGTACCAGCGATAGCGTATGGAATGGTCTTGACAAACGTTGCTGTTGCGCCAACGCCTTGAACGGTGAGATTCCTCCACACCACACCAACTTTCTTTGCGGAGTGTCCTCCAGTACGCTTTTCGAAATGTCCATCACGGAGAAAGTCCCCCAGAACAAATTCCCCTTCGTCATCTTGCTCTTCAGCAGTATCTTCAAGCTCGTTCGCCTTGATATCTTGTGGTGGATGTGATGAAGTTGTTGATGTTCTGGATTTTCGAGATGCCCGACTGCCACCTGTAATTATCTTTCTTAGAGCCGAGGGATGGATCCCACTGTTGGCACTTTTTTGAGACCTTGTTCTGGATATGCTGGATAGTTCTCGGCGCATCTGTTCGTAATCCTCCATTGCCATTCGGAGATTAACAGGACCTCCGACATCCTGCTCGCCCCATGTTCCATCCTTATTAACACTCGTGGAGGACGTTTCACTGCCAATATTTCCTTCCCGTTGTCCAGCACCAGAAGCATCCGTGTTATGCAGAGGCATTTGCGGCCGTCCTTCTGCATTCTCCGTGAATACTGGATAAGATGGATTAGAAACATGCCTTGGGCAAAGAAGCGCGAGAGGCTGGACTACTTACTGCGGTCTGGATGTGTGTAAAACATGACGTGTTTGTTTTGTGAGGAATACCTCAGATCTTATATATCAGATACCTAAGGACTATATCATCAATGGAATTGTCGAACGGTTTCGTCCGTTTATTACCAAGCTGTCAATTGCCTTGGGTTTCGTAGAGTAGCAGACAACTCTTTATCTCAACACTCCAAGGAAATCCACACCAACGAATGCAAGTAGCACACTTGCAGGAAGGAGAAGGAAGTATAGCACAGAAAGAAGGTGAAGATGGGTATGCTGGTCAGGTCGCACGCCCCAGCAGCTTACATATATCAGAATATTTACTGTGGTCCTCGGTGGAGTGTAAGATCCAGCCAAGGGAAGCATATTCGGTACGGCAAAGGAGGTAAAGATTTAGACTCCGGCGACCAGAGCAAACGAAATGTGGAGCTCGGAGACCGCCATGCAAATCTCGCAATCATGCTGAAAAATCAACCAAGCCCAATTCTCGCATCAAGTGGCGCACAATAAGTGAAGCGGCGCCGGAGTTGGCATTTTTCTAGTTATCCTTCCGTCAACTCGCGGAGATTATTAAGGCTCCCTGTTCGCGCGGACGTTTGTAAGCGCGGACGTTTTTAAGATCGACGTTGCATAACCGAACACCAGTTCCAAAGAGAATTTTGTAGACGAGACGGGGTTCAGAATAGAATGCCAGCGATTTTACAGCATCACACGGTAAGTATTAAAATGCCATGAAACGGCTGCCCTATCTAAAGGATCATGTGATCAACCAAAAGATATTTCGAAATTGACACGGATAAATTTATCCCTTCGTCTGCTAGAGTCGTAGCCTTCTGTGTGCGTGCGTAAGATTCTAACGGCCTTCAAGATGGCCCTCAACTCCGACGCATATTCATTGTCATCATCCCTGAAGGCTGCTGTCTCTTAGACCGCCACCGAACCATCCTCGGCTGCTTTTGATCCCCATAGTGCTCTCACGTTGATTGTAGGAAAATGGGCGCGATACCATACCGTTGCGTACCCTGTCAGATGAGACCATTTCTCGCTGAGATATCTATAAATGGCTCGTGTTGCTAGTGAGTCCCATGCTTCTTCTACTACTAGTTTCCTATCTTGTGTGATAGTGATAGCTTCGAACGGGTTATCAATCGATGGATGAGTAGGATAAGGGCAGATTCTCTCGAGATTCGTGTTCCTGTCCCTTCACATCTCTCGCAAAACTCTTTTGCCATCCGGCGGAATGGCGACTTCAAACTGTCCGTTATTGAGCGTATCGTTCGAGTTGCCACCAAGGATGACACTCTGGGACTGTATATAATCCTATAGTAAACTGCATAACCTTCAATCGAAGCCGGATTGTTGTGAGAAGTAGACCAGATTCAGCCTCTAAGATGACATTGGCAGCGGTCTTGTACGCGCCTATTATGATACGGCAACCTAGCCGCTGAACCGCTTCCAGCGCAAACTGGCGTTGGCCCTGAACCTTATACCACGCCGACGCTGCCTAGTATAGTTTGGATGTGACCGTAGCAATGTACAGTTGCTTCATGCCTACCGGCCGCAGCCCCCGAAGCCTTCCCAAAGCCGTACACTGTATCGTCGCTTTCCGTGACACATTCCTGACGTGCTCTCCAACCCTCTTGCTCTCCACTTCGGACCAGGCCTCAGCACGTCATCCCCCGACTCCGAGCCAAAAGCTTTATATTCAGATGAGACACTCGCAGAGACATTCAAAGCCTACTCAGTGAAGCGTAAGACGCGCGGCCAAGCTATCTCAAAGTTCTCCTCGCATTATGCTGCTGTTCACACGGCAAGATTACCTTGGGGAATGGGACCGTTTGCAAGGAGAGTGTTCCTCGGGTGGGCGCCGGCGTGGTTTGGATGTGGTGTTTGACCTGGATCTATGGTTTCCAGCCTGTTGTTGACTTGGTGAGTTTTCATCATGGTCATGGCGGAGAGGAGTGAACTGGGATTGGCAATCTTGAAATCTTATATTCTTTTTTGCCTGACTCTATCCGTACGAAGACCTTCTAAAGAATCTAACCCCGCACCCAGTATCCCTGAAAAACACCCCCAGCAAGCGCCACAGAGCTCCTTTTCAAATAAGAAATCAATCGTGAGCTGTCATCGACATCTATTTAAGATCTCTCTCATCAATAGAGTAAGCTCCCCAACGTACATCCCATCAAACGCCTCATCGTGACTTCCTCCAAATGGTATAGTCTCGAAGTTATCGAAGTTTTCCTTGTGCCATCCCATTCGCTTGTCCTCAAAGCGCTTCTTCATTGTCTTCCTTCTTGGCTCGAGGACAGTTTTTGGGAGAGGTCCCAGAATGCTGCATTTGATGAGCGATATTGGAGTTCGACACCGGTGATTTGGTGATGGCTCATTCTTCTTAGAGATAATTTCGAGGCCGTTGTGGATATGTTGGTATATTCTGGGAAGCATATTCGACATGTCGTCACCACCATCCTCGAAGAATTCGTCTTCTGAACTGGGATTCCCTTCTTCTTCTTCGGCCACGATCTGAGCGCTTAGAAACGACATGCGTTGCTTGATTGGATTGAAGGTCAATGTAGCCATTGCTTGGTGCTCGAGTTTGTCGGCGAACGCTGGGTAGCGATCTGGGTTCGCGCTGTCGATCATGATGACTCGCAAAACCTTCATGCCTTGACTTCGCATAATCTTCCCCATCTTCATCGCAATCATTCCCCCAAGGGACCAGCCACCGAGAATGAAGGGCCCCGTTGAGTGCAGGTGATGAGTGATCATGGTGATGTATTCATGTGCCACATGATCGAGGGATTTGGGTAATCGGTAACCGCTGGAGCTGTATATGGGAGAAGAGATACCATATACAGGTCGTCCTTCATCAATCTCAACATCATCGCCTGTCAAGGAACCCAATGCAAAGTAAGGAAGGGCAAAACCGGAGACAGCATGTACAAGAATGAGAGGGGTGAGGTGGGAGTTTGGGTCTCCTTGGATGTGCACGAAAGAATTCATTTCTGGTCTACAAGGCCGATACCAAGACAATGATGACGCAAAAGACGCGCGGTTTGCCCTCGAGAATATCGGGGCTATGCAAAAGCCTTTATAATAGTTCTCCATGAAAGTCTTGTGAAAATCTTGACGACATTCGTAGATCTCTCAGCGCTACTCCCTGTTACAGTTACTCCTTCGAGAGGGTTACAAGAAGGTTCCTCGCATGAATGTGGATTAGATTTAATCCCGTCACCAAGCCCAGTAGGTATGCATGAGTTAATCCAATGAGCCTCGCCATGCTTGCTTGATACTGCGGGTCTGAGGTCAGCGGCCGCGGCGGCTTTGTGGCTTCTCCAGAAATGTCCGTGATTAATCGGACATATAGCTCGAGAAACATCGCGGCATGAATGCATCTCCAACATCGCGAAATGTATCGGACTCCGTCGGAGCTATTCATATGCTTTGTAATTTATTCATATGCTTTGTAATTGACCTTTGTTTTAATGATCAAAATGCTTTACGATATTTTCTTATATCTATCGTCGCCCCTTAAGGTGAAGATATCGTTGGATACCACATCAACTCCGCAACAATCATGCACGCAATATCACTTTCATCGCTCGCCTTTGTGGCCCCTCTTGTGGCAGCTTTGCCATCAATTCAACCTCGTAGCGGAAATGGCCAAAGATACGATATGCCACTGACATGGACACCATTTGGTTTCACGGCACAAATGACAGTTGGTACGCCACCACAAAGCGTCACCTCATTTGTTGATTGGACATGGAACTCTCAATACATTTTGACGACAACATGCTTCGACATCAGCGAAAACAAAGACAAATGTCTGTTGGCCAACCAGCAATACTTCAACCAGAGCCAATCAACGACTTGGGTCGATGTTTCCAGTCAGTATGCAACGCAGACCTGGAACCCGAATCATTTCTTCTTCAACCTCAACTTGACCGTTGATTATGTTCAAGATATTCAGACCATCGGACCAAGCTCAGCGGTCGTCCGGCTTCAGAGTGGAGACTTCCGCTTCAAGCAAGACTCTGTGTATCCGTTCAGTGGAGTATATGGACTTGCGCCGGTTTTCGCAGAACAAAACGGTGAGTTAAAAAGTTAAATAGGAAATATTGCATAAACTGACGGATCACAGACGCTGCTCAGTCAACATACTATCAAGCGTACAAACAAAATCAATGGCCATCGCCCTTAATCGCATTCCACTACTGCTACAACGGGTCAGTTGACACCACGAAAGCAACCTGCGGCGGCCATGATGGCATCCAAACGCTCGGTGGATTCGACGATAATCGAGTTGAGGGGGAGATCGAATGGCATTCGATCATAAATTTCACTGCTGTCAATACGGAGGACTTCGTCTACGTCCCCGGCTTTTACGACTACTGGACGGTCCCGCTCTCATCCCTTTCACTGGGTGATGAGCCCCAAGCCCTCAATAAGTCAACGGGTTCTGCTGCAGTATTCGATCATGCAAGCTACGGACGCGGTGCTCCCTTGTCCGATAATGCCTATCTGAATCTGATAAAGAAGGCGGAGGCGACAAAAATCGTGATGGCATCCCCACCCAACAATGGCGACCAGGATTTCTTCGAGTTCGATTGTGCAAGGACTGCCTCGCTGCCACCTATCAAGTACAAATTTGGGGAGAGCAAGAGATTTTGGGAGATATTACCCAGGAACTACGTCGCCGACTACGAGAACGGAACTTGCGTCCTGGACATTAGGACACTCGGTGACGAGGATTTCATCATTGGCAATTTTGGAGAGACATTCAGCAAGGATAAGTACATTTTGATGGATTTCGAGAAACTTCGCGTGGGGATTTCGGATGTGAAATGGTAAGAGGTTTCTTTGATTGATTAGGTTGAGAAGAACGGTGATTTGGATCTAGATTGCTTTAGGATACTCGGTAGAGAAAAAGGGGTTTCCACATTTGGTTAGCACGATTCACTTTCCTAATCTACTTTAGTTAAACCTTACATGAACTTCATAACTCATCGCTAAAATCAAAACGCAATTGTCCAGATCTTTCACAAAGTCATCGAGAGTTTCTCCTCAGCAACAGGAACTCCCCCATCGAGATTAGCACTTCCAAAGTTTCCACCTGTATCGAAATGATGGTGCATACTATGGGGCAAATTTCCAAACTCCGCGAGATGGAATGTGAAGTTATTAAAGGAATTGCTGTCGCCACCATCCCAACCTCCACTACCAGCAGGTTCTGGAGGGGTAACGAAGCCTGTGCTGGACCACGGCTCGTGAAGACTCATCCACATCTCGCCGTTAATGAAAGCATTTGAGCTCGCAGCGACCATGCTTCCCACGTCGGTCATAGATATTGGGATACTAGTTAGGCTGAGTATGGCAGCATCTGGAAGTCCTTCGGACGAGTTGACGTATGCATTCATTCCTTTCGAGAAGGTGCTGAAGCTAGTCATTGGTGTTGCCATCGACATGACTGGTGAGCTCAGGCTTGAAATACTACCTGCGCCGCCATCTGTTGATGCTCTCTGAAGCCTGGGGCTATGAGAGTTCATGTTCTGGTCCTCGAAATCAAAGGTTGACGAGGAATTAACCCGCGAGAGCAAAACGGCATTCATAGATGTGTCGTTAAGATACTGCTTGACTTGCTTTAGATCCTTTTTTACCATCCGTAGTCGCTTTGCTGGCAAACTTGGCTCTTCTCTTGCAAAATAAAGCAGCTTGGTCGTCATTGCGAGAAGTTCATTGCGTTTGTTCTCAATAATTCCTGCGTCAGCCATTGAACCCACTTGCATGCGCCGTTTCACGTATTTCAATACCTTTCCACAAACTGTTAGACCAGCGACGACGAGCAAGGGTGTAATGGAACATTTAAGTCCATCTTTACCTTGGACTTCGCCACTGTTGTCTTGAGCCTGGACATATGAATTGAAGATTCCAATGAGAGCGCAGCTGTTTGTGAAGAAAGCATCCAGCGTGTCGGCATCAATGGGCGTTTCAGCAAGTTGATTTGGTTGCAAATGGTTGAAGAGGGTATGCATGCTGACGATGAGGTATGCCATGGATACAACTCCAGCAAAAGGTGCAGATTCCTGGGTTTCCAGACCTTTGAGTGCTTCAGCAAGCACCTGGCGGATATTTGAACAGATGTCCAAGACCTCTTCTTTTGGGGACAGCAGAGCCCTGAATTTCGATGCTAGTTGTGATTGCCACTCAACAGGCTGTTTCTTCTCAGTCGTGGCGCGAGTCTGCGGATGCAGTGCATATATGTATGCTACAGTCGAGCTGATATGGCTAAGTGGCCATAGCTCTCGCATAGCTCGTCGTTGAGGGAGGAGTGTTGAAACATTATTCGAAGCTATGTCTAGCTTAATTATCGTGGAGGATTTCGCATCTATAGGAGGGAAGATGGTTGCGGTCTTGTTGGGAAGGAGCTGAGTTATGGGTTGATCCGTCTGGATGAAGGCCCAGACCATGAGAGCGAACGCCAGCCAGTACATATTCCATATGATCTCCAGCTCGACAGTCACGATGTTAATACCATTGATTTGACCTAAAGAGACAGCCTGCATGGATGCAAGGTCCTTCTGCAGTTGGATTATGAGACGACTGGCGTAACCAATAAAGCATGTTGTTCGGCGGCCATGTCCTAGACAGAGTTCTCGCCAGCCTAAAAGCATGAGTGTCTGACCGGTTGAAATCCCAGCTGGAAGCGATGGGCGATCTTTGATCTGGCAACACGTCCAGTTGAAGAGTCGCTCACTTCTTTGCTTTGCTCCAGGCTCCTCGAGAATCACGCATGCATCAGCCAGGATGACAGAGAGCAATGCTTTGTCATGAGTTCCACTCCTGTAGCTTCGGAGAAGGAGGGTCTTCGAGACGATGGACGACAAGGGGTGATGAGAGAACCAAACTTCGATCATTTGAGTTGTTTGATTAGAGTCGTATTTGTCGAGGGGATCTGTCTCGTGATCGACGGAGGGCGGATCAAACATTGACTTCATTCCATCCGATTCTAGGCTAGCGGCATAAAATCTGGATTGGGCGGTCGGAGCATCGGTGAGGCTGTCAATCCGGTTCGCTAGCGACTCGATAAGGTCTGGAGCGAGAAGGGAAAGCAGTTGATCATATTTCATAGTTCGCTTGTCGTCAGAGCCTCCCTTAGATGAATCGGATTCGAAATCCATGATATGGGGTCTAACATAACTATCCGACTTCTCAGCGAAGTTCGAATATGCTCTTGCGTAGCTGTTGGGGCTTTTGGTATCGATATCAACAAAGTTGGCGTTGAAATTGTTCTCTAAGCCAACACCAACAGTTGATTCCATGCCGTTATTATCAACATCGGTGTCTCTTCGTCGAACGCAGTCACCTGGCAGGGATGAAATACTGCTCTTCCTGCTCTGACCCATGAGGGCATCAAAGTGTGTGAAGCATACTTCCGACCTAGAGCTATCAAAGTCTTGCACAGTTGGCGAGCTGCTTCTCTCATTTGTAGTGGCAGCAAGTGCTGATAACTCTGAGGGAGAAACAATCTCATCTCCTGTGGTCACGTACTTTGTGACCCGCGACCTCGAAGTACCTCCCATACCGGACCCTTTTGGACGCCCCTTTGATGCATCAACGCCATAGACGCAATCTATCTTTCTGTCATGACAAGCTCCACATATACTCTGGCCAGAGCAACGGATTTTCCGAAAACGACAGAAGTGGCAGCTCTTTCTCATGTTAGAGTTCGTTCTGAGTCGCGCACCAGGGTCTTTGGCATTGGCGGAAGCCATTTTGAACATGCAAAGGAGTGAATATGTTTGCTTCTCGTTATCGTGTGCTTTCCAGTGATGAGTTGAGGAATGCAGTTTCCAAAACTTGGGAGAGAGGTTGGAAATGTAGGTGCAAACATATTCACACTGCTCAACTATGAGCTAGCCTTCCTCCAGGGTCCGCTTCCTTTCTGCTTGCATAAAGTTCTAGAAGCAGGATTTAGCATCTCACCATTACAAACGTGAAATTAATTGTATAAAAAGGGATCATTGAACACCGGCATACCTGGCTGGTTGGCCAGGACAAAGTTAAGATCCTCAAGGTTTTAGACTTTCTCAGCGAACTTACCCAGCGTGGTGGGGTTAATGCAAGCCATGAAACACCTCATGGCAGAACGTGGACGAATGACCCTTAAAATATCTAGATCAGGATAGGTCCACTGCCTAACACTGCAGCAACCCGCTGTTCGATGGTAGCATGAGAGGTTGCTGAAAACGTGTTTCTGGTCGAATTCAAACCCTTCTGATTGTCAACAGTTGATATTAACAACCAAATTGTACGGTTACAGTGCGGTATCTCCTGTCAGGATGTCTTTTTTGTTACATTGGACTGACGAAAACTACCTCGGTATCATTCGTTGCTCGAGAATCGTGGTGCAAGAGCTCCGAGAAGGAAGGCCCAGGTCTAGTAGGAATTGTCGACGTTGCCATGCAGAGCACGCTCCAAAGCTTGATGTTTGTCCTTTAGCACAACTTCGCGAGGGTTATCACAATTCCTCCCGCAACACATGCGCACGTCCTCCCGCATTCAATGAGATGTCATTCCATCATTTCAAATTGAAGGCATCACCGAAGCTAGACGGATGAGGCGAGTACAAAAAAGGCTATGAGAGATATGGACATTGATCATAATGTGAGCTCTTTCTTTACAGACTTAACTAAAATACGACAGAAGGCATTTAAGAAAGGGACAATTATCAAGTCTTTTAGGGAGTCAGGAATGTGGCCACCAAGCTTCTCTGTCACTGAGAAGAAGATAGCAGTATATTCAGAACCATGGCCAAATACACCACCACCGCATACAGAAATTAGTTATGAACTTAGTAGTTAGCATCTGTGGTTTAAAGACATCCTTAGCTCTCCATCTGCCCATAATCAGGAGAAAAGCTATGCAGAGGTGCAGGTCCAGCTAACTGAAAGCACTCTGCTTATGTCTCAATTAGATCAGATCATTACTCAGGTCTCTGAGCAAAAGAAGCACAAGATCAGAGCTGTAAATCCCTTCAAAAAGGGGGTGTATATTCAGTATCTCAGGCTCATTCAGCAATTGCTGAGAAGGAAAGAAAAGAACAGAAGAAGAGGGCAGAAAAGGATGGCACGGGCATTCAAAAAGCTTCAGGTAAAGTGGAGCTCTATTACATGCAGGTGATAATTCTAACATATACTCTTTACAGGACATAGAGCGACGAATGAAAGAACGCGAAAGAATCAATGCAAGACGGGCAGAGAGAGAAGGAAAGAAGATAATACTAGACCTTCAAAAGAGAGGTGATCATATACCTATTGAGCTGCTAGCACTGAAAGGGAGGGTCAATTAGATGAGACAATTCAATCACACGATGGCTTCATTGCATTTAGTGCATCAGAAGATGAAGAAGATGATCCATTTGAGGCCCTTCTAGATCCAGATATATTTAATTTAGAGGCTAGCCTATGGATTCTCAGGTACGAACGGCATCTTCCGGTAGCCTGATGCATCTTGCTTGGACCAACCACTAATCAACCACCAACCACTACTCTACTGGTTGGTGGAAAACCAACGGTTAAACAATACGTCATGCAAGCAGGGGATGATGCGGGCCGAGGCGGGAAGTACCGGACGAATCAGAAGGCCGTTGGACCGAGCACGCAATACATGTGCTCCGATTGTTTGACGTGATGGCTAAGATACCATGCACCTTCCAAAACAAAAGCTGCAAAGGCTGAAGATCAACGTCTTTCTCAACCCTTCAGAGCCAACCACAACCCCCACGAAGTCCTACGGTCGAGCCTCCGTAAAGTTTTAGCTCGTCCAGCTGCGTCGATTGCGCAAACTTTATCACAGCTGTAAATAATAGCATCCAGGTTCCAAGATATCGAATTAACTGTCCGCGGATGGGTGACAACCACGTTGAAATACTCCGTAGGGGGTGCTTAGACAAATGTGCCTGATAAGCCAGAGAGGAGCCCTCGGGAGAGCACCTGACCACCTTCAAACACACGTTGGTGCTGATGTGTCAATTCTGGTGTAAAATTTAAGATATGTATTTCTGTAAGTCCCCCAATTCGATACTATAATGAAACATTTGATCTTTCAATTGAAGACGAGACTTCAATTTTCAGTCTGCAAGGCCCTGGTGATCGGTGCTGGAGAAATTTAAATTCCGCGGACCAACGAAAATATCTCCGTTTGGGTCTCCTTTTCTATTTTTTGCTCTCTCATAGACTAAACATTTCAAAAATGTACTTCATATTCGCCTTTCCCAGCTTGAATTTGGGAGACAAAGTGAAGCACGGCAATCATGTTTTCTAAACTCCTATCACTCACTGCTCTTCTATTCCTTTGTCACGTGTCGATTTCCTCTGTCGAAGGAGCCACTCTCCCACGTGCATCAGAATCCAACTCCACAGCACTTCCAAATGCAGCGGTATCCCTTCGAGATTGCGCGATCAAAGCCTTGGGCTCGGATGCAGCAAGTCGGCTGGTGGATAAGAGTAGCGCAGCTTATGATGATGCGAGAATGGGCGAGAAGATCCAGTGAGTACCGTCATGTGATTCTTAAAACTTCAAATCTGATGTGGGATGTAGATATGACCAACTCCCTACTTTGATTGCATATACCAAATCGTCAACGGAAGTCCAAGAACTCGTCAAATGCGCCAATGCCAATGGCATCAAAGCAGTACCCAGATCTGGCGGCCACCAGTATGATTTTCCCCCACCCCTAAAAATCAAAACTCGCTAAGCACATCACAGTTTTGAGTCCTACTCAGCTCTGAGCAACACGCTGGTAATTGATATCGGGCATATTGATTCCGTAACCGTGGCTTCGGATCGCAAAACCGCAGCCGCAGGAGCAGGAACGCGCCTCGGACGTCTCTACCTCGCTTTAGATGCCCATAACACCACTTTCGTAGGCGGAATTTGCCCGACCGTCGGCCTCAGCGGTCTCCTCGCTTCAGGAGGTTTCAACATGGTCATGCGATCGCAAGGTCTCAGTGTCGACTATGTCCAATCCCTTCAAGCCGTCAATTCAGAAGGAGAGCTCGTCACTGCTTCTGCGAGTCAGAATAGTGATCTCTTCTGGGCGATGCTTGGGGGCGGTGGTGGGACTTATGCTATTGTTACGGAATTTACGTTGCGTCTCATCCAATTACCACGCTCAGCGATGGTGTTCCTCACCTGGTCTGATTACGATAGCACTGTGCCAAAAGGTGTTGCATATCAAGTAGCCAAGCGTTTCCTAGAATGGGCACCGAAAGCCGATCCAGCATTCACATCACAAGTCAACGTCTTCAGAAACACCGTCCAAGTGTCGGGATGGTATCTAGGGAAATCCAAAGCGCAACTCCAAGAACTGATGGATTCATCTGAGCTCCTGAACGTCACGGGGCAAGCACCTACAACTGTTGTCATTGAAGGAGATTGCAATACTGACAACTCGCGGCTTTTTGGATACACGACTTTCACGTGCCAGAAAGACAGCGAAGTAAACCCTTTCGTCATGAACACAATCCAAGACCCCTTCTCCGCCCTCCCAGACGGTACTCCGCAATTCACGTACAACGAAACCACCATCTCTCCATCTCTCGACGCAGCACCGCCTTGGGTGCGCTTCAAACGCATGGGGAAGTCATTCTATATGCAGAAAAATAATTTACTGCAAGATGAGGCGTTGGAAGAGGTTGTGAACAGGATTCAGAGCTTGGATGAGGAGAGTCGGATTTGGGGGGAGTGGCACGCTTGGAATATCACGGCGAATGAAGGGACGCGGAATGCGTTTGGGTGGAGGGAAGAGGCGTACGCGCATTTGCAGTTTCAGATTCATGGGTCTGAAGATGTGGTTAAGCAGAAGGCATACGAGAAGTGGTTTGAGGATTTGGAGACGTTTTTGAGACCGAAGATTGGGTGAGTTTGCTCCTCTTACCTATTGTTACTCTTTGAAAAATGAGGATTTGGAGGTTATGGGTGCTAATGGCAGTGTGTGGATAGGATGGCTTCATATTCGGGGTATATGGATGCGAATATCTCGACGAATCCTTATGAGTCGTATTTTGGTGGTAATGTTTGTAAATTGGTGGGCATTAAGAAGAAGTATGATCCGGATAATTTCTTTACTAACCCCTTCGCTATCACGCCTGTCGCTCCAAAGGGTGTGTCGTGTTGAAAACTGATATCTTCCTTTGGTATTTGGGAGTAAGAAATTTTGGTTGTGCAGAGTGTGGCACAGATACGTCAAGGTTGAAAAACGTTTCCTTGTAGCATGGGCAGAATTTTAGAACATCATGCTCATGTGAATTGCAAACACGTAGCATTACGACGATGAGGAACTCCACTTACATATGATGAGTATACCCAACACACAGCGATTTCATCTCTACCATACACTTGCCATATAAGACTCCCATTCTTCTCACTCCAATAATCGGGCGGCTTCGTCCACTCGCGCCACCATTAGACTGCCGTCTAAGGATAGCACACCAAATGATTCTAGAACACTAAAACAATTCTAGATTTTATTTTTTATTTTTACTTTTACCTACCTTTGCATCGTGACTTATAAACACCTAACCAACACCACACAAGCTCCTATACAATGGAAAGTCGTATCTAAGTTGCTATTCAAGCATACGAAAATAACAAAAATGAATAATACAAAACGATAAAAGGTTTGCGCAAAGGTATTTGATGTCCTATATTAGAAGTTTAAAGCACAATTACAAGGACATAGCACAGCTTAGGGATTATAGAGAGAGGAAGTTGAATTAAAACCTACTTAGAACTTAGAAGATACGACCTAAAGAGTACTAGCTTTAGTACTTACAAGGTAGTAAGTAGTTAGTAGATATAAAATAGAAGTCACTTTTATGTACTACTTAGGTCAAAATAAAAAATGCTGTCTAGGGGTGGCGTGAGTGGACGAAGGAAGCCGCCCGATTAACCCCTATATCATCCTCCATCTCCGTGTCCTCCCCCACAACGTATCATCCAGCACCACCATCTGTAGTCCTCCCCCTCATCCACCCACAAACTTGTTCATATTCATGCCAGCCCTGATCGGGGGGTACAGCGAAAGGATAAAAATCAGCGAAAGGATAAAAAACTAGAATGCCTTAATAGATTTCATTAAAATGGAGAACACATAACGACATATATATGAAATAGAGGCTAGGGCTCTATATACAGCTTTAAAAAAGGCTAGAACCTATGAATATCGACAGATGTAGGCGGTTTTCACAGAAGAAGAGCTCGTTTAGTAGATGACAACTTAGGACATATATATAGAAAGTTATCCTTAAAAACTAGGAATTTCTTACTTTTTTTTAAAACTATAATGAAAGGTAACATATTAGTTATAGGTGGATTTAGTTATAGGTGGATTTCCAAAATATTTTATTTTTGTATAGGTTTGGTGTGGTTACATGTAATTTATTCAAATTTCATCGTTTCGCTGTTTTGGGCACAGGCCCCGATTATACCCCGCACAAAAGGAAAAGGATATTCTTACGAAGCATCGATTCCTCTGTCTAACTGGCGGTTACAAATTGGCGCGGCATAACAGCTGATACATATATCGCTGTTAACAACAATGAAGTCCCAGGAACATTTTATGCACAATTCGAGAGATGACTGCGACTATCATAACTTGACCTGTTGGTCGATGGACCCGCTATGTATGTTAAGATATCAATTTTATCTTAGTTCCTGAAGGATTCCTGACTTATTGGGCGACGTGAGAAATTCAAAATTGGGAAGAGTATGTGGCGTGATGTATAGTTGTTGCAGTTCATAATTGGTAGGAAAGATCACAATTGAGAATTAGGTCCATATTCAAAAGATTTCGTACGTATTAAAAACATGGAACTCCAACTCTATGCAAATATGCCGAAAGAAGTTCTCGTACTATCATCTTCTAACTCTTGAGAAATGAAGGAGACGACAGCCGAGAAGGCGAAAAGGTATCAAATCGCTGTCAGAATCTAAAGAAACGCCGGTCTAATAGGCTCCAAAACCAAAAACTGGTGCCTAATAGGTGACTCCAACAAACTGGTTAACATAGGAATCCCTGATGCCATCCTTGTTGTCCACTAAGGTGGTGTAAATCCAATTACCAACATCACTTCTCGAAATACTGTATCCGATTGCATTCCCAGCCACCGTACCTTCACTCTCCGTACCAGCTCTAACAGCTTTCACGCCAAGGAGATCCCCATCCGTCAACAAGCTGGGTCTAACTGCTACGAAACCTCCAATCGCCGAATCTGGACTCTGGGCTTCTGCCGCAAGCAGCTGCTCCATTTTCTTCTTATCAGCGTGAGGAACTGGCAACATCCAGTGATATAGCGGAATCATGGGAATTGGGATATCACGACCATGGTCCGAGATGCCAGTTGTCGAAACGACTGCGAAGAGGGGCTTCTTCATGTTAGGTTTCAGGACAGTGTGCAGGGCTTTGAGGACTGTGGATGTGGCATCTTGGCAGATCGTGGGGTCGTCAAGTGTTGGTCGGAGGGGGTTGGGCATGAAGACTGGTTTGCCGCCGACTCCACTGACGATGATATCAACGATGCCATTTTTCAGAGACTCGTGGAAGAGGACTTTGGAGATACTCTCTGGGTCTTTGACGTTTCCGGTTACGATTTTGAGGTGTTGCTTTATGAGGGCATCTGGTACGTTGCGGAAGGCGAGGAGGCTCGTGAGCTTCGATTCTGTGCGGACGACTGTTGATGGATTGTCAGTCAGGTTTCGAAGCTATTGAACATGAGGTTCTTGCAGATGCAGTACGTACGAGCAATGCAATCATGGCCTCCTTGGAGTGCTTGAATAAGGACAGTCAGAGCACAACCACCTGTAGCTCCCAGTATGGCGACAGTTGACTTCGTGTTTCCGTTTGCTGTTGACATTTTGTTGGTGTTGTTCGTGTTGTCAGTATTCTGAAGTTGCAAACTACGTAGCTCCTAGCTATTATTTTGAGTCGTTTCAAGGTGAATCACTAGCCAACTAAATTAATAGTCGACAAGTGGAAGTAGCAACTTAGTTATATACTAGCAATCTACACTCTCATGCAACACAACCTTGTTGCATCAGGCATTATGCTCTTTGATATCGACGCCTTGCAGGGTCCTTAGCGTACGCAAGCAACGCCAGATAACGCATGGAGGCAATGCTTTGACTTTCGTGACATATGGCCGGAGGACTGTACTGTAGAAGTGAACATGGTGAAGATTTGCAAGGTATCCGGTTGTTTATGTGGTTTCTCGGGTTGACTCTGTACCCGATCGTCGCGAGGGAGTGAAATTACATAAGCAGACGGAGCTGGACATTGCACTGCAATTCTCAACGACCTTCATCTCCAACACCACCAAACTCTTCATCTGCAATTCCTGGTAGTTCACTCTTTGCACGAAATTGCTAGATGATTTCGTATCTGCGCATCCTTTCAAGCAGCATCGCTGATCACATCAAGTCCCCAGCAGCGTTGGCATACGGAGGCGCCCAGAAAAATCCCCCGTCCCAGTGCGGAATGGACCCCTGAAGCTGGAAATATGCATCCTTCGAACCTTATTTCATGGAGACATGTGGCAAGCTGCACAAGAAAGTCCGTCGGAATGCGGCATTGTCGCCTTTGTCAAGGTGTTTGCGGCAACGGAAAGTTATCAATTGTCCCTGAATTAAGAGAATTATTCAAAATCCTCACGTTCGATGCAGGAGTGTAGCACACATGTGAAATGCCACGAGTATGAGTTTCGGGCTTTAAAGACCTGGGCACACGGCACTTTCATCGTTACCTGCTTCCTCCTATTCGGGGCCTCAAGATCCATTTCACCTCCATCATTTTACATCTCTCGTATGACCTATCGAGAGAGAGCACGTGAAATTCTTTGCTCGAATCAACTAAACTTCTTTATCTATCACCAACTACTACTCTTCAGCACCCCAACCCCTTACGTTCGTCACCCCCAAAAGATCTAACTACAGCAGTCATCATGGAGGCAACTCAATGGGCTAAATCATGGAACGGCGGTGCGATCGAAGCTGAGTCCACCTCATCCCAATCCCCCTCAAGTGATCCAACCAAATATGCGACATCCGACGAGGACTCTGACCAACCTCTGAATGATCCATCTGTGATTGTTGGCCTGGCATGTCGTGTGCCGGGTGCTTCTAATCCTAGTCAACTCTGGCAGAATATCCAAGAACAAAAGGACATTCAGAAGAAGATGCCAGCTGATAGATTCAATGTGGACACCTTCTATCATCCAGATGGAACTCACAAAGGAACCGTAAGTCGTCCAGAGGAATGATCCGAATCTCGATTAGTCAATGCTAATGCTGTTAGACCAACGCCAGGTTCGGATATTTCATTGACCAGGATATCGGTGACTTTGACGCTGGGTTCTTTAACATCTCGGGGAATGAGGCTGAGGCAATGGACCCCCAGCAACGTCTATTGCTCGAAGTTGTGTATGAGGCATTGGAAAATGGTATGAAATTTCACTATCTTAGTATGCGATTGCAATGGACTCTGACATCATCCATAGCTGGTATCACTATGCAAGAAATCAGTGGCACTAGCACTTCCGTGTTTGCTGGATCCTTCACCAACGACTACGATTCCATGATGGCCAAGGATCTAGAACAGTACCCGAAGTACATGGTCACTGGAACTGGAAAAGCAATTTTATCTAACAGAATCTCGTATTTCTATAATCTTCATGGGAGCAGTGCTACTATCGACACGGCCTGTTCCTCCTCGCTTGTCTGCTTTGACCTAGGCAACAAGTCTTTACAGAACGGAGAATCTGATATCTCCATTATTGTTGGATCGGCCCTTCATTTCGACCCCAACATCTATATTATCATGACCGATCTCGGAATGCTCTCAACTGACGGCCGATGCCGCGCATTCGATGAAGCAGCATCTGGCTACGTCCGTGGGGAAGGTGTGGTTGCTGCTGTTCTCCGGAAGAAGAGCACTGCCCTCAGACATGGCGACAACATCAAGGCCGTTGTACGAGCTTCCTTAACGAATCACGACGGCAAGAAGAATGGAATCACTCTCCCATCTTCCGAAGCCCAGGAGGCACTCATGAGAAAGACTTACGAGATCAACAACCTCGACCCTGCTGAGACTGCGTACTTCGAAGCTCACGGAACAGGTACTCAAGCCGGTGATCCACTAGAAACCAGAGCTATCGGTGCAGTTTTCGGGTCAAAAGACCGCGAACCCCTCTACGTTGGATCCGTCAAGACCAACATTGGCCATTTGGAAGGTGCTTCTGGTCTCTCAGGAATCATGAAGGCTGTTTTAGCCCTAGAACACAAGACGATTCCGCCAAACATGTTGTTCAACAACCCGAGTCACGCAATCAAGTTCGACGACTGGGGTATCCAAGTTCCCACCACCTCCATCCCTTGGGATGCCCCTAATGGCATTAGACGTGCCTCAGTCAACAGCTTCGGCTATGGTGGCACCAATGGTCATGTTGTACTCGAAGGATACTATCCTCGCGAGAGCCAACTGAAGTTGGGCCCCAGCCTGCCCGAGAGCCTCGCCTCGATGACTCAAAAACGACCCTATCTTCTGCCGTTATCGTCTCACTCTGCGAAAGCAGGCAAGCTCTTGACCGAGGATTTGACAAAATATCTTGTCAAGTTCTCGGAGACCAAGATCCTCGACTTTGTCTACAGTCTCAGCCTGAGACGATCGATGCATCAACACCGCTCATTTGCTATCGGGAGCGATGTTCCAAGCATCATGCAGGACATGACTGCTCCGCAACCAATCGCCAAATGGATTCCATCCGGGGAGAAAGCTCCACGACTCGGATTCGTCTTCACTGGACAAGGAGGCCAATGGTGGGGTATGGGCCGACAATTGCTCCTTCAATCGCCACTCTTCAAGCAAACAATGAAGAAATGCGACATTATCCTGGCTTCACTTCCTGACTTTCCTGATTGGTCTATCGTCGAAGAACTCTCCCGAACAAAAGAGACCACTCGCCTTGGAGAGACCAAGTTCTCGCAACCAATCTGCACCGCCTTGCAACTCGGCATCCTCGCAATGTTCGAAGCCTGGGGAATTCATCCTAGCGCCGTCGTTGGCCATTCTTCTGGAGAGATGGCAGCTGCATATTCAGCTGGGATTCTTTCCTTCCGTAACACCATCATTGCTGCGTACTACCGTGGTCTCTACATGTCGAATGGTGCTGCAGGCACATCGCCTCCCGGATCCATGATGGCTATTGGTCTCAGTGAACAGGCCGCGATTGAGGAATTGAAGGAATTCAACGGACGGATTGCTGTCGCAGCCATCAACAGTCCTTCTAACGTCACTGTCTCTGGAGACCTCGACGCGGTTCTGGAGCTCAAGGCAACTCTCACGGAGAGAAAAATCTTCGCCAGACAACTTCAAGTTGCACAAGCCTTCCACTCCCACCACATGCTTCCCTTGGCGCCTCCTTACCTCAAGGCTCTCGAGACATGTGAGGGATTCGAGCCGAAGAAGCCGAAGACCCGCATGTTTTCGAGTGTTAGAGCTCGTGTTGCCGACTACGAAACAATGGGACCTTCTTACTGGTGCGACAATATGACAAATGCCGTGCGGTTTTCCGATGCGTTAACTGGCATTCTTCTTGATGAGATGGATGAACAGAACATCGATGTTCTCGTTGAAATCGGTCCTCATCCTGCCCTCAAGGGACCCTCTCGCCAGACCGTCCAGGCGCTGAAGCTCGACATCCCTTACATCGCATCACTCACCCGCGATGTCCCCGATTTCGAAGGCCTTCTCCAATCTGCTGGCCAATTGTTCGCGCTTGGATATCCTGTCCATCTCTCAGCGGCCAACAGCGATCATTTCATCAGCGAAGATGGACATGTCCAGGCGGCCCTGAATGCCCAGAGATTGAAGAACCTCCCCACCTACTCGTGGGACCACAGCCGGTATTGGTCTGAGACCAGGGTTATTCGAGACCATAGACTTCGCAAGCACCGTCAGATCATTCTTGGAGCCCCAATTCCTGGTCACATTCCAAACAATCCCAGATGGCGTAACTATTTACGTCAGTCCGAACTACCGTGGTTGGTTGATCATAAAATCGAAGGAAAGGTCATTTTTCCAGCTGCAGGCTACATCAGTATGGCTGTCGAAGCCATCACTCGACTTGACAGTCGACCAACAGAGATCAAGGCCATCGCCCTCAAAGACATCGTGGTAAAGTCGGCTCTCATCGTATCCGAGAAAGAGACCGGCACGGAAGTCATCGTCGAATTGAAGCCCTCCTCCATCTCAGCCAAAAGCTCATCAGATGAATGGTACGAATTCTTCATCTATTCTTTTGACGATGCAGGACGCTGCTCCGAGAATTGTCGCGGCCTCATTTCCAATGAGAGCGGCAGTCCAGGTTCAATTGATAGAATGGAGCCCTTCTCCACGTTCTCGGAGCTGCAGTCACGCAGCCATCGCCGCGTTGCGCCTCACAAGTACTACGATCATCTCAGCGCACTTGGGCTCAACTACGGTGAGACGTTCAGACTCCTCAACTCGAACGTCGATACTGGCCCGGATTTCGCCATCTCCACATTGGCTTGGAAGTCTGAAGTGTATGAGATTCCCGAAGGCCAAGAATCGATTATTCACCCAGCGCTCCTGGATGCTTCCTTCCATCCCATCTTCGCAGCCATCGAGTCAATTTTTGGCCGTCCTTTGGATGAGCCTTATGTTCCTACTTTCATACGCTCCTTGAAAATATCCGGCCTTTTCATGAGTAACGCCACTACGGAATGCATCTACAAAGTTGCATCGAATACACATATCTCTGGCCCCAGAATTGCAGTCACAGATCTACGAGTCCACTCGGAAGATGAGAATGCATTGATGATCGATATTCAAGGACTCGAAGTCACAGCTCTTGGAAACGACTCAGATTCTGGCTCTGATGGACGCTCGCTGTTTTTCCGGACTAGATGGTTGCCGATGTTTGATACCCTCCAAGCAGCAGATGTCAAGGGTCTCTCTCAGCTTGTTGATATATTCGCTCATCAATATCCCAATGCCAAGATTCTTCACTTGACAGACAACCTGGAGACAACAACCGAAGTATTGAAATTGCTTGGCGGCACTCAGGGTGTTCGACGACGATTCAAGTCTATCACACCATGGTCCATTGAGTCGAATTCATCGGAGGTATTTGCTCCATTGGCCGAGAAGTGGGGATCACTCGTCGAGTTCGAGGAGCCCAAAGAAGGCGACTATGACCTCGTCATTGTATCAAGTACCACTCAGCTGAAGGCTTCAGACATGGTCAAAGACGGTGGGGTTGTCATCAACAACTCAGATATGGACTCGCAAGGACTGTCGAATGTTTTCAGGTCCCCTCAGTTCACAGCTTGGCGCAAACAGTCCACTGAAGTGGAAACTGCAAAGAAGGTAGCTGTGGTCCTTTCGGAGACACCATCAGCGAAGATACTAGAAATTGTTTCCGCCATCGAATCCACTCAAGGATCGCCGGTCATTCGTCAGACAATCGCCCAAGCTGCAAGACTTACAGCACCTTGTGACTCTCTCGTCATCCTCACAAGCTTAGACGAGAATCTTTTGTTTGAGAATGCCCCTGGCAAATCTTCCGATTTCGAAGCCATCCAGAAGTTGCTGACTGAAGCAACTTGCGATATTGTTTGGCTCACGGAAGGAGCAACCCTCGAAAGCTCTCGTCCCGAGCAAGGCCTTATTCAAGGTCTCGCAAGAACCGTTCGCACCGAATTCGAAGACCTTCGATTGGTAGTCCTTGATGTTGAAGTCGGCTCGAACGCACTAGATATCTCCCGGCATGCATTGGACGTTGTCAACTCACCAACAAAGGAGGACGAGTACTCAGTGCGCAATGGTACTGTTCTCATTCCTCGTGTTGGAGCCGATGATAGCCTCAACTCGAAGCTACCCAATGGTATTTCACGAGAGGCTACGCTTCAAAAGCTGTACCAACCCGGCCGGTCATTGGCACTTAAGATCGGCAAAGTTGGTTTGCTTGAGACTCTTGCCTTCAGCGACAACGAAGATATTGCGAAACCACTTCTAGATAATGAATTGGAAATCGACTGCAAAGCCTCTGCAATCAATTTCCGAGACATTGCTGCTTCCATGGGAATTATCGACGACTTCCGCCTCGGCGACGAGTGTGCTGGTATTGTTCTCAAGGTCGGCAAGGATGTCGATCCTGCTGAATTCCAGGTGGGAGATCGAGTTGTGGCGTTGAGACCAGGGCAAGGTGCACATGCCACTGTCGTTCACAATCTTGCATCCTGGTGCTACAGATTGAATAGCAGCATCCCGTTCTCCATCGCGGCAGCTCTACCATGTATCTTGGTGACAGCATATTATTCCTTCGCCGAGGTAGCACGTCTTACCAAAGGAGAGACAGTACTCATCCACGCCGCAGCGGGTGGTGTCGGCCAAATGGCGATCCAAGTCGCCCAGATGCTAGGTGCAAACATCATCGTAACCGTTGGCTCCCAACCCAAGCGCGATCTAGTCATCGAGAAATTCGGATTGAGAGACGACCAGATCTTCAACTCAAGAGATGATTCCTTTGTCAGAGGTGTCATGAAGGTCACCAACGGTAGAGGCGTCGACGTCGCTCTCAACTCCCTCGCGGGCAAACTTCTCCACGCAACCTGGAAATGTATTGCTCCGTTCGGGCGCTTCATCGAAATCGGAAAGCGCGACATTCACGAGAACTCGAAAATTGGCATGGATCAATTCCGAACTAGCGTTTCCTTCGCATCTGTGGATCTCATCACAATGTTCGAAAAGAACAAACCTCTAGGTGCCCGCATGCTGAAGGAATGCTGCAAGCTCGTTCATGAAGGTATCATTTTGCCTCCCTACACTGTATCTGAACTCTCGTATGCGGAAGCCGAGAAGGGTTTCCGATTGCTCCAGATGGGAAAGCATACTGGAAAGGTGGTTCTCGTTCCTGGGAAGGACGACATGGTTCCGGTTCTGCCTCAATCTTACAACAACACTGCTCTTTTCCGTGGCGACAAAACATACCTTGTTATTGGTGGACTCGGTGGCTTAGGTCGAACATTGGCAGAATTTCTGGTTCGCAAAGGAGCTCGAAATCTCGCGATGTTCTCTCGATCCGGTACAAGCCGCCCAGAGGCCCAAGACACAGTCGATTGGCTTCGTGCACGCAATGTCAATGTCAAGGTCTTCAGCGGAGATGTCGCCAATTACGAAACTGTTCAAAAGTGCATCAAAGAACTTGGAAGTTCTCTTGCGGGGATTTTCCAAGCAGCCATGGTGCTCCAGGATGCACCATTCGAGAAGATGACCTACAAGCAATGGCAGACTGGCATGTCACCCAAGGTACAGGGAACCTACAATCTACACAAAGCAACCTTGGAACTCGGATCTCAACTCGACTTCTTTATTTGCTTCTCCTCCGTTTCTGGCATTCTTGGTGGTCTCGCCCAAGCAAATTACTCCGCTGCGAATAACTACCTCGATGCATTGATGGCTCATCGCCGCTCACTCGGCCTCGCTGCTTCTACCATGAACTGTGGTATGATCATTGGCGTCGGTGCTGTTTCCGAAAACGCTGGGCTACAAGCTTTCATGGAGCGAATGGGATATGATGGTGTCGTTGAGGAGGAACTCTTCTACCAGATTGAAGAGGCAGTGAAGGGGAGCACCGGCACCTTGATCTCTGAAAATGGCACAGACATGCATCAGACTGTGACCGGATTCAACCTAAAACGAGACGATCTACTTTGCTCATTGAAACCTCTCTTCAGCAACCTCTACCAGAATCACGATTTCAAGGGGACCTCTGCTCAAGGGAAAGATGGTGGAAAGAAACTCTCTGTTGTTCTTAGCAGCGCTGCTACAGTCGAGGAGCGCATCGTTATTCTTACCGATGCTTTCATCGAGAAGATTGCGGCTGTACTTGCCGTCCCGTCTGATAATATTCTCCCCAGTAATCGACTGGCCGCTTACGGTCTCGACTCTATTGTGGCTGTCGAGTTCAGAAAGTGGTTCTCGAAGGTTGTTGGAGTTGAGCTCGCCGTTTTTGACATTCTTGGCGCCACTTCAATCCATTCCCTCGTCGTCAAAGCAGCAGCAGACATTGTACAAGCATCTGCAATTGTTGAGAAAGACGTCGCTGTCGGAGCCAAAACTACTACCGCCGTCGCCGCCACGAAAAACATCGATGCAAGTCAAACTGTGCTATTAACTGATATTGCGAGATTGGACCGCCCAGCTGAGGTTCCCATGTCAAGCTTCCAGCGCCGACTTTGGTTTATCCACAACCTTGTCCTAGACAGATCATTCTTGAACATCTCAGCTGTGACAGCTGTTCTTGGCAAACCTGATTTCCCCGCTTTCCAACTTGCAATCCAAGAGATGGTCAAGAGGAACGACATCCTTCGTACCTCCTTCTACGAAGGCGATAACATCGCAGAGCAGAGCGTGTTATCGACTCAGGCGATGAGCATAAATGTGGACTTCAGGGACTTCTCTGAATCAACCCATCCTGAGGCTGCTTTGGAGGCATATGTCTTCTCAATCAAGGAGCAAGAGCTGGATATCGAGGAAGGAGAGGTCATCAAATTCTCTCTTGTCAAACTACACAGTGAGAGATTCTCATTCGTTGTGGTTTATCACCATATTGCTTTCGATCGAGGAAGTGCAAATCCATTCCTTGAGCAGTTCACTTCCATTTACGACGCCATTCGCTCTTCCACCGACCTTTCGACCATTCCCGCTCCACGAGTTAGTTATTCGGACTTCACGATCTGGCACAATGCACGTCTGCAATCAGACACTCTTCAGAATTCCGTTGAATTTTGGAAGAACAAGTTGAGCGGCTCCAGTGGAGTCAGCAGCTTGCTCCCATTTGCAAAGTGTACGCGACCTGAAGAGATGGATTATAAGAGAGCGGAAGTGTCTTCGGTATTGCCGCTCAAGGCCCTTAATCGTATGAAAAGACTCTGTACTGGGGCCGGAGTTACTCCATTCCATTTCCTCATGGCCGCTTTCCGCTCATTCCTCTACCGATACACCGAAGAGGAGGACCTTACGGTTCAAATGATTGACGGCAACCGTCCTCATCCCGATGTTCAGGACACCATCGGGTTCTTCGTCAACATGATCCCGATCCGATCCACGCTCGATGGTGACGGCCAAAACAGGTTCGACCAGCTTCTCGAACAGACGAAGATGCAGACTCTGGAGGCTCTTCAGCACAACAAGGTGCCGTTTGATGTCATCGTTGACTCTGTTGATGTTCCAAAGGACTTGAGCGTCTTCCCACTGGGACAAGTGGTAGTCAACTACCAGATGCACGGCACAATCCCAACGTACACCACGAAAGACTTCACCATGTCCTCTACGGAATCCGAGGATGTACCCAGTGCTTGCGAAATCGCACTCGAAACTTTGGAAGACCCAGAACTGGGTTTGAAGCTCAGACTTGAGTATTCCACCACGCTCTACGGCTCAGAGGACATGGAGAGATTCATGGAGAATTTCCTGACGTTTTTAAGCAGCACAATCAAGGACCATCGCCAACCGCTCACTGAGATTGAGATGTGTGGTCCCTTGGAGTTGGAATATCAGAAGAAACACTTCTGGGGAACGAAGACGGTAGCTGATCAGTGGGCAGGCGAGTCTGTGATTGAGAAGATCTACAGGAATGCCCTTAAAACACCTGCAGCAGTCGCTGTTACGACATCCGATGGAGCTTCAATCACGTACTCCGACTTGATGACCAAAGCAAAGAAGGTGGCTTCAGCGCTCCGAAACGCTAGCGCTGCTCCAGGATCATCCATTGGAATTTTCTGTCAGCCAGGCGTCGACGCCATTTCTGGGATGCTTGGTGCTCTTCTCAATCGGTCTGGATATGTGGCCTTGGATCCGAGCTTCGCCCCAGAGCGTCTTTCATTTATGGTCAAGGATTCAAGTATTAATATTGTGCTTGTTGGTGACGGATTGATGGATGCTGCCATCAAAATCGGGACTCATACAGGGACACAGCCCGAGTTGATTGCTCTTGCCGCAACAGGAGATCTTGATATCGAAGGGATGGGACCCCCTACGGCAAACCCTCACGATCCGTTTTTTACTATCTATACCTCAGTGAGTGGCGATCGGAATCAGGAAGCTACCTCAAACTAATCAATCACTAACAGGGCAGCACTGGAAAGCCCAAGGGGGTTGTTCTCTCGCAATCTAACACTCAGCAGATGTTGAGAACACTCGAGCACGATTACAGCTTCACACCTCAAGATCGCTTTCTGCACCAGTCATCAATCTCCTTCGATCTCTCGATCGTTCAAATATTCTCGGCTCTGACGGCTGGTGGGACAGTCTGCGTTGCGACGACAGCCACTCGTCAATCTCCAGTACAGCTTGGAGCATTCATGGCGGACGCAGCTGTCAGTGTTACTTACTTCACACCAACTCAATTTGCGCTCCTACTCGAAACTTGCTCAGAGGAGTTACGAAAATGCCAAAATTACCGGGTCGCATACTTTGCTGGCGAGGCACTTCCTGTTAGAGTTGCAGAAGCGTTCCAGGAGCTAAAGATACCAGCGATTATGTACAACACTTGGAGCCCTTCCGAACTTGTTGTCCAAACTGCCATCCATGAAGTCACTTGCTCGGATTATGAAGGTTCGAAGACAAATATCCCAATTGGATTCCCGATGGCAAACTGCAGACATTATATTGTCGATGCAAAACTCAATCCACTACCATTGGGACTTGTTGGTGAGATTGCCGTTGGTGGAGGACAGGTTGGACAAGGATATATCAATCGACCCCAGGAAGATGCGAAAGCCTTCGTTAAAAACCCTTTTGCTTCTGCCCTTGATATCAAGCACGGCTGGACGAGATTGTTCCGAACCGGCGACAAAGGACGATTTCTACGGAATGGAGAGCTGGAGTTTCATGGAAGGATCAAAGGGGATAAACAGATCAAGCTACGAGGATATCGTATTGATCTAGGAGAGGTGGAACAGCGACTCTTCATCGACGCCACGATGGAAAGCGGACAAGGGTTAGTCGACGTCAATGTTACTGCCCGACCGACCTCCGCTGATTTGACAACTATAGGCAGTAGCCTCACCGACGATCGTCAACTCATCGCATTCTTAGTTTTGAAGAAACAGATGGATGAGAAGGATGTCCAGAAATTCGTCAACACCATCCACGCCAAGATTCAGCTTCAGTTGAATTCGTATATGCTGCCAAATGGATACGAAGTTCTTTCGGCCCTACCAGTCACGATTGGTGGAAAAGTCGATCGCCAGAATCTCCTCAATCGGGAGCTTCAACTCATCTTCCCTTCCACTGTCACCGAAAGCGACCCGGACACTGAGGCCACCGACCTGAACGACCCATCCGTCGGCGTTCTCAACGAAGTTATCGGCATCTTTCGAGATGTTTTGCGACTCGGTGCAGAGAGAGATATCAAACCAACCCAAAGTTTCTTCGAATTGGGTGGCCAAAGTATTTTAGTCTTGAGACTTCAGGCCAAGATCAAGAGATCAAAGAAGGTCAACCTTGCACTGGCGGTGCTTTTCAAGAACTCAACACCAGAGGCTATCGCTGCTTTGATCTGCAAGAAGTTGTCTCCCGCTTCAGCGACGGTCGATGTACCAAGCAAGCTCGTGGAATACGGGGGAAAAGTCGACTGGGAGCTCGAAACGACACTCCCTGTCACTCCGAAGTATTTCGTCCCCAAAGGAATGCCGAAACGCAACAGATCAGAGCAGAAATCTTTGCTCATTACTGGCGCGGAAACTTTCATCGGCTTGCACATGATTTCCACATTGCTCTGCGCCAGCGATGACACTGTTCTATACATTATTGGATGCGAGACACAGCTTACACTTCAACAAATCCAAGCTGGACTTCAGAAGTATCAACTTGACGCGAATTGGACCTCAGACCGTCTCTCGCCTCGCCTTCGCATGGTTCCAGGCTCCTTGAGTCAACCTCGCCTTGGACTGTCTGAAAGCGATTTCCAAGGACTGGGCCAAAACATCCACGCTGTGTATCACTTGGGAAGTGACGTCTCTCTGCTCAAGACATACATAGATCTCAAGCCTATCAACATCAACGCAACACTTGACCTCATCGAATTGGCATCCCTAGGAACATCGCTCACGGAAATCCACTATCTCTCAACGTGGAGTGTGCCTCACCTTCAATCCTGGTCCACCACAACCTTCAATCCCTCCGTCTCCCCATCGGGCATTAGTACGCATGAGAACACTGCTGAGCACTTCACCCCAGCGCCTACCTCAGAAAAAGGCTACTTCAAAGCCCGCTGGGCAGCTGAAATCCTCCTCACGCGAGCAGCAGAACGCGGTTTTGTAGTGGCGATCTATCGACCTTCAGCTGTTACAGCAAGTACCGATACGAGGGTTCCGGAGCCAGCTGGTGATATCATTCGCTGGATGGTACAGCAGATGATCGATTCTCGCTGTATACCTGAGACAGAGAAGAAAGGCCCAGGTTTCGCGATTGATTTCGTACCGGTGAACTACCTGACAAATACTTTATTGGTTTTGGCAAACCATCCTATCACCAAAACGCATGGACCTTCAGCACCTGACATCTATCACATTGGCAACCCTTCACCATTACCTGTCCATAAACTCCCTAGTCTCATCAAGGAGAGTCTGAATCCAAGCATTGATGGCGAGGAGGTTGGAACCGTTCCTGTTGAGGAATTCCTTCGACGGGTTGGCGATGTTCTGGGCAACGAGAGAACGGTTGCTGAGCAACTCAGGCTGGCTGCACTGCAGGATTACTTTATTACTGGACATACGATGTTCGCTCTCGACAGATCAAATACCGACAGAGTACTCGCAGACGCTAACGAGTCTGTTGCTTGTCCACCAATAGATGCGAAGTTCTTGAGCGGCATGCTCGCGAGGCAATAATGCCTTTATGTCGTAGATGGCCCCGGCGTCTGGACTCGAGTGCTTCTTTTTCTTTTTCTGTATATCTTGTTCCTTTTGTATTCGCAGTAGAAGCTTCTTTATATAGATTTCCTTGATACAGTGGTTTCTGGAGGTGGCTTGGTCACCATCGCCAGAAATTTTCTGTGAATATATATGATTCAGTCAATCAATCAAAACTTTTAATTCTCTGTTTCATTGTATGATTCTTGCTCCTGTCGGTGATGATGATGATATTCATTTACTATACTAGCGCTAATGTAAAGCTATGTATACTACTATAGTTTTATGCAAAGATAAACCTGCAAAGGACTAAAACTCTCTGCCGTTGTGCTGTATAGCAGCTGGCCAACTTGTACAATGGTACCTTTAGAGTGTAGCTTAAAGAGAACTCCATCAAGCGTACAGGTAGAAGACTTCCACTACGCCTACACTTCCAATTCGTTCTCCTCTAGCGTTTCTGCTGCGATGCTCACCTGTGGCAGGATCCCCTGCCCCATCAACTACTTATACGATCTGTGCAGTGTAGGATGACGTGTTTTGGGTTTGGAAAGCCCATCTGCATGTACAGTCTGGTGTGTCCTGGGACTTTCCGTACAACAAGGAAAGCGTTCAGCCCGATCTTCTCTGTACGGATCTGTACTGCAAGAAAGCTTTCCACTTTTGTAAGCTTTAGAGAGTATCTGTGTTGCTTATGGACCACCTCCTTTCTATGGACTGGTGTCTGTAATACTACATGTATGCTGTTGATGTATGCTGCCCACCGCCGCTGCCAGTGGTGTGCCATCCATTTTTTGGTGCTTATCCACTTGTCTGGCAGCAAGTACTGTTGGACTAGTGTTGCTTCATCATTATTGTCTATAAAGGTACGTTTCTCCAATCAATTACATGCTTGGCCAGGAGTAAGCTTTGCAATTCTCCTGCGGCCTCTACGGCCCTGGACCTGGTCACGGATCCATTGACAGGCTTGGTTGGTCAATTTCTGTATCCCGGATCTTCGTATACGCCGTCGAAACTCCGCTACGAGTGTATCCATATATAGGTCTATTGTGGGGGGGGATACTCTCTTCTTCAACGCATAAATGATTGATAAATGATTGCAAAGCACTTTTTCGTAGCAGCCTCCAAACTGCCATGGCTAGGATATCTCTTCATCACAAAACCTCCTTACTTCCTTCTTTCATCTCCTCCAATATTGCTTAATTCTTTAATAGACCATCACATTCCGACAAGTTCTCAAAAGATTTTGCTCTCGCTTGTCTCACTTGTGCTTCAATTGTCTCCTTCCAATCCCTAATTCGAACGATACCGATGAGCGAAAACAGGAACTGGATTTGTGTCATATCCAATAGCCCGCTACGCACAGAATCAACATGCACAACATCGTCACTCTCGGTGGCAACTTTGCTGACGTTTCTACCGCACATTACCTTCTCCGCCACGTCCTGCCTCCTTTCAATTCCACGAAGGGTGATAGGTCATAATACAAAGTTACACTTATATCACCTTCTGATCTCACCTTCTACAAAATTGGAGCCCCACGCACTTTGATCTCCGCGGGAAAGGTACCTCTCGACAAGCCTTTTGCCTCGATCCCCGATGCTTTTGATAATTATAAAGCGTGCGAGTTCAGCTTCATCCAAGGCGAAGCAATACAGGTTGACGAGACGGCAACGAGATTTACAACCGCTGGGAGAATGTCAACTTGGAAGACACTGCAAGGGTATTAATGATCATTGCACCCAGTTCGGCGAGATTCGAACAGAACTGTCAGAACTCGGCTCCGGATGCATATTCCCACGGCTGATATTGATCAAGAAGTTCTTGCAAGGGCTAGGCCATGCGTTCACCGCTTGTGAGATGTCGTTGGTTCTACCAACAGCACAGCATTATTGGCAACGATGAGAATCCTGGAGTCACCCTACTTGAGGCCGAAAGTGGAGCTCGGGTAGAATAACAGCGCCTTAAGGGTAACAATGCAACAGTGGCAGTATTGGCAACTAATAGGCATGGGAAACGACCTTGACAAGCAGAATTTTGGTGAAGATCGTAGGTCTGGCTTGCTCACTTTTCCACCATGGCATCGACGTGTGGAAGGTTGAGCACGAGGCTTGTGTGTTATTTAGCCAAGGACATGCATTTAGGATGTAGTATATGCTTAGGAGGCGGCCTTTAATCGTTAGCACTATTTTGCATCTCGGATATCTAATGCCCACCTTAGAAAACTAACCGCTCAAAGCTGCCATCTTAACCTTATGAATCCCGCACTCGCAAAACCTTCTGAATATTTATGTATGAAGGAGTCGATGTCTAGAACGCTAATGAGATTTGTTGTGTCTGAAGCCAACTTATGACTGAAAATCGTCGAGTGCAGCATGATGGAGAATTTAGTCCTCAAGAACTATCTCCTTGTGTTTTATTTCCCTCTCCCTCTACAGTGTTGCTGATCATGACCACAGGGAAAAGAGCTAAGTTTATAGTTCCCACTTTCAAGGCTTAGAGTAGGTGGCTCAGATACATGATGAATTAAGTAAAAAGATACTACCCTTACTTAGTATACGACGGCTAAACTTCAAACCTGACACGAAACTGACGCGAAAATTTTGCATTATGCTCACCCTCTGCTCACCCTGCTCACCCTCCCAAGCGGCACGGGGCTTAAGTTCCACGCTATGCCTATTGTTAGAAGTCGACTATACAAGGCACAATGAGCACTTGCGAGTGTACGTACATTTCATCACCTATTGGCACGATTGAGACTACTCTCCAGGTGATTATGGAGCTTGTGTATGGCAGCACGGACGGGATGCCCAATTTCTCGAGTCTGTGGTCGTATGTGGTCGTTCTCTGCGCAAGATCGACAAAGCGGAGAACAAATGTGCAAGATACATCATACAATACTACCGTGTCATACAGCCCATCACTACAGATATCCATCTAACCTAGGACGCCCATCAATATGTCCTAACTGTAATCCTAAAGATCTAAGTCTAGCCGATCTCTCAAGGATCCTTAGGATATTAAGGCCCGGACGAAGCGCGGTGATGGCATGTTTGGTTATCCTTTATCGCCACACCCCACATCGTAAACACCACGCTCAGCCCGCGGGCCCGCAATTTGAGAGGTCGTTTAAGCCGCAATTCTGGAACCCTCATGGGATGCAAGGCAGGAGATCTAGAACAAGTAGGGGGGAAGGAGAGGGAACGAGCACATAAGCAATATTGTATGCTCATGTTAGACTGTGCAGCGGAGAACATAGGTGGAGACCAGTGATACAGTTATTCTTTTGGCACAGCTTGCTATCGTGCGCCTACGTCCTCATCTATGCTAGAATTCCACCAAGCTGACGCCTTGTTGCTAGTGTTACAAACAGTTACTCTCCTAACAGTACTAATGTCCTGAGTTAGTGGAAAAGTGTAATGAAAAACCCTTGTATTATTAATCTATCTAATCTAGAGCAGGCCTCTCATAATAGAGGGCCTTAAACAAAGGCGTAAAGGCCGGCGTTCCACGCATGGAAGATTCCATGCGTGAACCCGATGATTCTCTGGGTCCTAGATTCTCAGACTTGAGAATCCCCGGGTCACTCTAGGCACCAATCCTTATTCAACACAATGGGAAATAATCCCTGTCTATACCATATAATACCCTAATTATAATTGCGAGAAATCTAAGAAATCTAAGAATCGGTTACGACTATGCATGAAGCCAAGTGGGCGTCTCATCAGTTCTTGACGGCAAAGTGAGGAGAGTTGAGAACCAGGCCCATGAGACATCCTCCGAGAGTGCCGGCGATGGGGATGGTGAGGATCCATGCGAGGAGGAGGAGGCCGACTCGTTGGAAGTTGACTGCCTTGTAGGTGCCGTTGCAGAGGCCGACACCGACGGTAGCGCCAGTGATGCACATGGAGGTAGAGACGGGAAGAGAGTACTGCGAGAAGATGAGGACAGTGATGGCGGCGCCCATCTCCATAGAGGAACCTGGAAAAAAAGAGCACGGTCAGCAGATGCCGTGTTGGCCCGGATGGTTGGGTTAGGGAAGGCAACAAACCTCTACTAGGCGAATGGTATGTGATCTTGTTACCCATGACTATTGAAGAATCGAGTCAGCACATGTAGTTAAGGTACGCCATTGAGCTCCACTCACCCTTCATGATGTTGTAACCATAAGTAATGAGGCCGATTGAGAGGGTTGCAGAGAGGACGACGAGCTGCCAGATGGGCACAGGAGCCGTGGAAGCAGCGGCATTGCCGGTTTTCCAGGCGGAGTAGATAACAGCCCAGGGTCCGACCGAGTTTCCAATATCATTGGCACCATGGGCAAAGGATGCAGTGCAAGCGGTGATGATCTGGATGAACGAGTAGGTGTGCTCGACTTCGTTGGGGTACTTCTTTGCGTGTGCGTACACACGCTCCATGCGTTTACCCTCTGGGGTGCCAGAAATACCAGTCTGTGCAGCGTGGATGTCATAGTAGAAACCATAGAGAGCACCGCAAACGATCGTAGGAACAATGCGGATTGCGAGAGTTTTGATGTTGTGAAGCTCGTAGAGCTCGCCGGCGCCCATAGGATTGTCACGGAGTGTGCGCATAGCCCAGCCCATGGGACCGCGCTTCTTCATGAGGTTTTCCTTTATCTTGAGATCTCCCTGGGCCATGAGCTCTTTGTATGAGTCCTGTGCGGCCTCGGCCGTAGCAAGCCTTTTCTCGCTTTCGTTGGCGGGGCCCGTGATAGACACGTCTCCGGCCTCGGTCTTGTCGGCATCATATTCACCGACGGATCCTGACGAGGTAGAGGACTGTTCCTCCCGTTCCTCCTGGATGACGGCGTAGTTGGGAACAGTATTGACCTCGCCAGCATCGGCAGGGGCTGGGCGTTTGAAGAGCAGAGGGCCATAGATGATCATCCACCACTTGACGGTGTAGTCCTTCTTAACAACCTTTGCGTGCAGGAAGGGAACGAAAAAGATGGCTGACAGGATGGCGACACCACCACCTGTGCCCATGACGACGGCGCCAATGTACCACGGGGGCTTATTGTTCAGGTGGAGGTTGGGAGAGCCCTTGTAGACGATGGACACTGTGCAAAGGGTAGCGGCGACGAGGAAGAAGAAGGGCGAGCTGTAGACGGCCCACGGCACGGGATTCTTGCGAATGAGCACAGTGAGCTTGATGAGCATATAGATGACAGCGGCAAAGCCCGCGGAAATGGCAGGAGCCATCCCCAGACCGGCAAAGATGGCACCAAGACCCTTGCCGCCGTTCCAGCCCCACTGGACCTGGGAGGCCCCGACGGTCGCGACACCGACGCCGGCGACGGCCGAGATGAGCGAGTAGGTCGAGGAGACGTGGGCAGAGTGTTTTGTGCACCACATGACCCATGAAGCGGAGGCTGCGAGTGCGCAGGTGAATGCGAGCATCTGGACACCAGCATCGCCGTGGAAGGCCGAGTTGGGAATGATCTTGTTCTTGATAGTGTCGGCCGTTCGCGCGCCAACAGTGATTGCTCCAACCATCTCAAATATAGTGCCTAACACCATTGCCTGTCGGTACGAGATGGACCTCGACGAGACGCTGGTCGCCCAGGAGTTTGCCACATCGTCTATCGAAGTAATCAGTATCCGCACAACACAGAAGCAGGCAGGCCTGAGCTACTCACTTGCACCATTGTTGTAGGCATCGAGTAGGGCAAACACGGTGCCGATGCCAAAGACGTAGTCGTACTGGTGGAGGGTTGGCATCTTGACAGGGGATGGCCAGATGTCAGTCGATGATATATAGATCTACTGGATCTTGGGAGTTGGAGAGAGAGAGAGCGAGAGCGAGAGAGATGGAGACAGAGCTTTATATGCCATATGGCATGGTCTTCTCCTACCTCCTCCGCCCCTCCCTCCTTCCTCCTCTCTTCCTGGCCGTCGTCTTCCCCCACATACGCCTTGGCTCGCCGTGGCCTGTCAACATCGTGTAGACTTCGTAGACAGTGGCACGAGTCGTTTTGCCTCTTTAGATACAATTCATGGCCACGTTCGCATACGGCAGAGTGTGATTCGCAACAATAATGGCATAACAGGCAGGACTTTCGGAAGGGTCTTCTTGGCGGGTGCTAACCCCCACTCGATCTGGACTCCAGCATCGCCAAATTGGAGTGAAGCTTCGCCAAATGTGCTTGATTTGCTTGTATATGCTTGGATTTGCTTGTATGCGCGCCACCAAAAAGATCGAACTTGGCATGTCATCGTTCGGTCGGAGCCACCGAAGACGTTAGCAGGTGCCTGGGTAGGTAATGAAATTGGCAGTAGTTTTGACTGGACCCGTCACCCAAGTCGCGGAAGAGGCTCTTCGAGGGGCTTTGGTGCAGACTAAGCAAGCATGTGCCTAGGTACGAGGGGTATAAGTGGTATGAGTGATATGCGATGAGAGGGAGGAGAGGAGAGGGAGGAGAGGTATGAGCGGTACCAGAAGTGTGAGAGGTACTGTGTGAGAGGTACTGTATGAGAGGGAGGAGAGGGAGGAGAGGTAGGAGAGGTAGGAGAGGTAGGAGAGGTAGGAGAGGTATGTATGAGAGTTCCTGAAATGCCCACCCACGTGGGCGCTGGAGATGGTCCTTGTGGTCGACGTTGATCTCCTGCCAAGCCCTACGGGGCCTGCTTACTGCTTGGCTTACTGCTTGGCTTACTGCTTGGCTTACTGCTTGGCTTACTGCTTGGCTTACTGCCTCCTTCGGTGCTTACCCACTTCGTTTGGTAGTATGATACATATGTATATGTATATGTACATATGTACATACATACCAGCAAGGGATGCCCGAAGCGTACTGTCTATAGTGTCTGTACTGTCTGTAGTGTCTGTCTTGCTGTCTGTCTTGCTGTATTGTCTGTAGCGTCTGTAGCGTCGAATGTCTGTAATGCCTGTACTGCAGTACGTACTCGCGCTTCACGAGTCACGAGCCACGAGTCACGAGTCATGACGGGCGCTTTCCATGGGAACACCTTCTAGAATCTTGTTCACGTTCCTGAAAGTTGAGCAAGCACGTGTCTCGCTAACAAACCTGCCACCCCTGTCACCCAACAGGATGGTCTGGATGGTCTGGATGGTCTGAATGACGGGAGATGGACATTGTGCATGGCTTGATGCCAAGACGACTTGACGCCAAGGGAAAGGAAAAGGGAAAAATGCTACGAAGTACTTCGTAGATGCTTGACGATATTCGCTCCTTGGTAGGCACCGTGTGCTGTACTATCATAATATCGTGTGCTATAATATCGTGTGATCGAATGCTCGAATGCTCGAATGCTCGAATGCTCGAGTGCTCGAAGGCTCGCATGCTCACTGCACGTGCCCATGGAGTCAGTCACGCATGCACCTTTGACAATTGAGCGGAGACGCATCGCATATCATATCATATGTATATGCCTACCTCCTGCCTATAAACGTGCAACCCGCGCGCGCATCCCTCCGCCTCGTTCTTGCTCTAGACTCCGAGTCCGCGCACGAAAACTAGAGCCAGTCAGACCAACTGCATCCTTCGCGATGAAGAAAGGCCACTCGTCACCTAAGCAGAGGGGAGTCAGGACAGTACCCTGCGACCGCAAGCGTGTCATGGAAGGAAGGAAAGAAGCCCGCATCTCATGGTTAGATTTTCAAGATGCCATCTACAATGGCTGCTCTAGTCATCTTCACTGCAACTCCATTCGCAGCATGCATGCATAACAGTATTCTATAGATGGAAGCTTGCAGTTTCGAGGCTAGCGGGAGTACGAGCTAGGTTGCTCACTTGGAGTCTCTCGTAGCTCGCGTTAACGACAGGCGTGAATGTGTTTTGAGCACATGTTAAGAGTCAACCTAAAATGATCTAGATGATAGCTAATTTACCTAGCGACAATAATTAGCAGCAGATCAGCCAGAGGTATGCGGCTCTCCCATCACGTCCCATCACGTTACGCCCACCAATCACGTTATGTCTGCCAACATCCTCACGCCAACGTCGGAATAGGTAAACATGAAGCCCATCTCCATCCTCTTCTAATTTTCTAATTCTTCTTCCTATTCTCACTGTCTTTTAAATCCTGTTTCATCCTCACGCACCATTTGCACCATGCGCCTCCCCCGCCAACTCCTCTTCTTCTCCACTTCCGCTTCCGTCACCACGCCCCTCCCAATAAACTGGCACATCCCCACGACCACCTGCTTCCTCCCCATAAACGGAACCGGCGGACACGTAGGCTACTTCGATGTCGAAGCAGCACCACTGCGAGACTTTCTGTATCCAGCGCTCTTCGACGACGAACTCTACCCTCCCGGCTACCGCGCATCGATCGTCTGGCTCCTCTGGAAAGGGAGCGATCTTGTGGATCCCTCGCCAGATCATCCGTTCGAATGGCTTGGCGACGATTCTGTAACGTATACGCTGGATTTAGTCGATGAGCGGGAGGAGAGGGTTATGAACGTCATGCGTACGTGGAAAACTATATCACACTCTCAAGTCCCCCTCTCCCCCTACGTTATTCACCCGATCTCGGTGGCTTGGAGTCGTTTCGTACTATACGAGTGCAAGACAGACTAGCATTCATCGACCTCAAAGCTTTGGGTTTGATTCTAAGATCCCTTGCTGCAAATGCCCTTGATATGTAGACTACTACGTGCTTCTTTATATTCTGTGTCTCGGATACGAGTTCATTGATCTTTTACAGCGCCGACGAATAACTCGGCCTTCTTCCATTCCTCTCTGCCCTTCGATCCCTTCGACGGGACGCACGCCGTCGACGCCTGGGACTTCAGCAACCCATCCTGCAAGTACACCGGGCTCGGGGCTTTATACTATTTCTGGACTATCCCATCTACCCTACAAGTCGAGGAATCATATCGCTTCCAGTTGTCGACTAATGATTCGGATGTTAGGTATTTGAGCGGGGAGTTTAAGATTGCGGGAGAAAGAACGGATGGAGGGAGAAAGGGATGGGGAATTGTCGCGACGGGATGGGGAGTAGGGCCGGGAGGGTTGCTGTTAGGTGGGGTTATGCTGTATTTGCTGGCTAGGTTGTGGAGTCGGAGATGGGAAATCGCACCTGCTCAACATCCAACATCAACTGGACACCAACTAATATATTCCGAACGGTTTGGTTCAACCACGTTCTCACTCGCGTCCCAAAATAAGGTATCCAGGCCCAGGACGCGTTTAGGCCTCGCAGCCACAAAGGCGTCGATGGTAGATACGCTGTCCACATACTGCACCCCCCCTGAGGCCTGGAGCCTCTGGGCTCTGGTTTTACCTGAGCAGCTTCTAGCAGCTCACCAGTACTGTGCTTACTTCGTACAGGAAAAAAATAATGGCAGTGTGTCCAGCACAGACTCATTCTAAATAAAGTATAGTGCGTACAACGCTGCTTTCATATTTGGCTTGCACTTCTATTTGCATCCAAAGAGGAGAGCAAATGTGCAAGATACGTAGGTACCGTATTAGACAGCCCATCGCCAGAGATATACAACCTAGGACGCCCGCTCCATGTGTCCCAACTCCAATCCCAAAGATCCAAAGTCCAACCAATCTCTCATGAACCCTCCTTAAATTGCAACCCCACTATTCTGCCTCATCCTCCTCGCATAATCGCTCTTCTCCCCTCTCCTCCCCCCTTCTCCATTCCTCTCCATCTCCATCGCATACTCCTCCAACTGTGCCACCTCCGCCACCAGCCGATCCGCCTCCTCGAACAACTTCTCCGCCTCGCTATCGAGCTCTCTTGCGGCGTCCAGCAGCTTCAATGTCATCTTCTCATCTTGCTGCTCGTGTGCCCGCTTCCTCATCTGCTCCGCATGTTCATGCGTCGCCTGTGCGCCGGCCAGGATATGTGCTGCTTCGGCCTCCAGGCGTGCACGATTGGATTGGATCTCTGCTAGTTCTTCGGCGGACCGGGACATGCCGTGAGTGCGAGGATCAAACTCGGCGCCGGGGAAGCTGCGGGGCATGCGAGGCATGTAAGGCATATGCGGCCAGTGAGGTGTGTGAGGCATCTGCGGTAAACCACGAGGGACCGCTGGTGGATATGGGATCGGTGGGATAAACCCAACATGGCCAGGTTCAGAACGAGGGCCATCTGGCGGTTCCTGCCTCCCCTTCCCCTTTCTCTCCCGTTTCCTGGCTGCTTTCGCGCCTCTCCTGTCTTCCTTTCTCCATGCTCTCGCCTCTTTGCGTTCTTTCCTCCTTTCCTTCATCATCGCCTTCCTCAGCGCTCGCCTACTCTTCTTTATCTCCCTGAAGGTTTTCATCAAAGCCTTAATCTCGGCCTTTAAGTCGGCCAGTTCCTGACCCTCCAGCTTTCTTGCTGATTTCGCGCTCTTAAGATCATTCTTGAGATTTTTAATCGAGGCTTTGCTGACGGGTTGATCCGGATGGTCGAGCCATGCAAGTAAGGATTGTTTCATCAACGGCAACTGACTGGCTTTCAAATCTGCCGTATCTGGCAAACTCCCTTCCAACTCCTCCGTCGCCGTCGTCTCATCGCTGCTCGCGCTGCTCACGCTACTCGACCTCTGCCTATTCTTCGCAGCTTCTGCATCATCCCTCCCCGCCGTCCTACCCCTCTCCACCGGCGACGTATTCCCCTGCGGCATGTCCGGATGACGACTGTTCTTGAAATACATCCCGCCAACCTTGAGCCCCTCTTCGTTCGCCACAAGCATATTTCCAATCCGAAAACCACTCTTGTCCGCCACCATCGGTCCCTGTCTAAAGCTGTCTTTCTCCGCAGACATAATGCGGCCTAGATGGAAACCATTATTCTCAGTCCCGAAGAAACCGCGTCGAGGATCATGCGGCCCAAAGAGCTCGCCCCGAGGATTCTGTCCGAAACCCCCGCAACGACCACCCCTGCCGTATGCGCCGCGATGGCCGGGACCGTGAAGACCCCATCCCCTACCGCGTGACTCCCGACTGCCCCACGAAGCCTCAAAGCAGGGCCGGGTGCAGGAACGGTCCGCCTGCCAGCCGCGAGGCCGAGGCTCCTCCTCCGTAACGGCTTCTGGGAGGACGATGGGCGGATCGGGCGCCAGGACGCTGGCGATGATGTGCACGCCTCGGGGGTCGAAGAATCTGGCGTTCCACTCCTCGACGATGGCTGCGACGTCGCTGGCTTGGGGGTTCGACAGGTCGAGTTGGGAGGGCTGGAGGTTGTTCAGTTGGGCGTCTATGGCGGACATGTCGCGTGGCGTGTCCAGGGTGAGTCTTCTCATCCTTTCATCCAGGACTTCGGCCTTCATTTTCTCGTTCGCGACGAGTCCGTTGGAGACATCGATGTGATGAGGGATTACGTAGTTGACGAAGGTCGCCCAATCCTGTGTGGTGATATCGCGGTCTGCGAATTCAGAGAGGTAGGGAAGATCATCTGGCTTGCTGTCTGGCTTGATGGTGATCTCATGACTGAAGGTCCCACTTCGCGCTCGATGGAGTAGAGGACGGGACTCGAAGTACAGGCGGGCGGAAGATGTGTTGAAGTCGCCCTGCAGGGAATCGGTGGGCGTATAGGGCGGTGTATGAATGATACTAGAGCGCTGAGAAGCATCGTCTGCCAGTGTTACTGAGCGGCTCAGATTTGGCGTAGGGCTTAGAGGAGAACGAGAACCTGGATTGGAGTAGACGACATCTGTTTCGCTGTATGGTGGCGGGGGGCGAAAGTCCTCCATCCTGTGCTTGTGAGAGGAAATGAGAAGCTCGTGGCAGTATTATTATTATTAGGTTAGAGAAGAGATATTGGTAGGCGCAACAGTACAAGTGAAGATTGCAATACTACGCTCGATCAATCGACAAACATAAAGAACATCAAATAATGGACATCAGCAAAATCAGCACAAAGAAGAAATTGGTGAAGTTTTGTATGCGAATCTCGATTGATTGACTGCCTGATAATAAAGTCGAATGTGCAAGGCGCGGGGTATAATTCCTCCACCCCCACCTGTCACTCACCAGTCAGCAGCATGGACCAAGCAGCAAGGATACCTCTGTACCTCGAGAAGGCTGAGCTTCCCACCAAAGCCCATCCAACCACAGTGAACCAGACGCTATCAGAGCCCCGAGTGACGAGGAGGACGTTGGCAAAGCTTACGCGTTCCCAACGACCTGCGCTATGCTGTCTGACTGACTGATTGACTGAGTGATTGACTGACGACAACCTTGCGATGACATTACTATAAACATTACGGCAGCACTGACGGACTGCTGAGGTCATTGACGCAGTCGGCCCTGGATGTCACATTGGCTGGTGACTGCTATGTATGTACGATCTATATATGCGAATATCATATGCATAGGATGTGCTGTCGACGAGCGTTACTGTATCATACCATCATTGTCCGCTGTCGTATTATTTGATCCGATTGTGTACATTATTTTGGCTGTATTAGCCGCATCCCGGATCCTATTTTTAAGACGATCAAAAGTGCATCTCAGGGTTGTGAAAGCTGATGTCCTCCGGCCTATAATGATCCGCGACGATTCTGTAGAGATATGACGGTGCATGGGCTCCCCTGATCTTGGTTAGTACATGGCCCCCCACGGTCTCACACGATGGACTTACAGATTGGTGATGTATAGGTCGACAAGATCCGGAGGAACATAATCAAACAGTGGATTCTCGACTTCCATCTTCTCTACCAAATCACCGCCGTCGAAGGTGATGATCCTGTCGGGATCGCCGTATTCAATCAGAGAGTCGAACTCGTAGGGATATTGAGGGCTGAGCTTGTAGACACCAGAGACAACAATAACTGGAGTGCGATGCTTGTGGGCAGCTTTGGCGATGATGCGAGCTCCGGACGCAGCAACAAGACCACCATTAGCAATGACCGCATGAGTCGCCAGAATGACCTTGTTAACGCGTGACATCAGTGCAAATATCGACGCATCCGTAATGAGCACGACCGTGAGGCCGGCTGCCGTCAAGGACTTGTGGAAATGCTCCGCGCCCATGTCATCCTCGTCGTCGTCGAATTGGGCTGGTGCTCCCATAACCGTGCTATGAGTCTGTTCATGGTCGTTCGGATAAGACTCTGCAACGATGACCGTAAACTTACGCTTTGCAGCTGCCTTCAAGAGAAATTGCTGCACCGTACGAGAGGAGGTGTGTGTGAGGATAATCTCGTTAGAATGGATGTGCTCATGTGCATAGCCAGCAATCCGCTCATCAGACTGAAGAAGCTCGTCGATAATCTCGTTGATACCGTCGCAGATCTCAGATTTCATGTCCCGAGTGCTGGTGGTGATTCTTCTTGAAAGTGCTGCAGCATCGATCCCCTTGCCTTTGGGTGATGGGACTTCAGTCGGAGTTTGATCTTCGGAAGGAGTGGCAGACAGGAGGTTAAACATCGACTGCACGGCAGGGACGCCATTAACGACGGCGTATGATGTATGCGATGCCATCAGAGATGGCCTTGCGTGATGATCTTGTGGCAATCGTGCCTTGCCTGTTGAATCGCCAGTGCCCGGTCGTGGTCCTGTAACGCTTTCCTTTCGGCTTGGTGTTATTGAGCCATCACTGCCATCCTCAATCTGTTCTTCCAAGATCTCGTCTCTGATCAAACCCAGAACACGGCGCACGATGTTGCCTACTACCATCTCTCTTGGCTGTGCCTCAACAAGGCGTTGTCCAACTTGCTGTATGCGCAGAATGAGGTCCTCAGCATCTCTCCATTTCATGCTCGACACGACACGGCGCAACAGCTTCGCAGTCGCAATTGCGCATGGTCTCGAACTCTTGATTTGTCTTCTCTTCAGTAATCTATAGATTTATTAGCACTGAACTGCAAGATGCGATCAAGTTCTGGGGGGTTAACGCACGAGATGAGAAACTCGATGCATGACTCAATGGGGTTGTTTTCCTTGTCTCTGAGATATGCTAGAAATGCTGACAAGTTTGGCGCATAGCCAGCTTGAGTCGGCGCCATCTTCGCGCACCTGGAAGGAAATATTGAGCTCCTTTGCGTGTATGAGGCTCTCAATGGCCTATGACTCTTTCGATTGGCGTTGGTATTTGACTGAGCGACTGTGAAGACACCTTTAAACTGCGCGGCGTTTAGACTGTGTCTGGCAGCAGAGCAAATTATGAAGAACTGCAAGAATATATATCTGAATAATCCTATATGATTCACAGGTGTGAAAATGTATGCTTGTTGCTGTAGAAGTCGCTTTGCGAGGCTCAATATTGGCTGAGATTCAGTTGAGCCAAAATTGTTCCGCAGGGCGGACAATAATACGATGGATTCCGGCGAAGCTCGGGCCTTGGAAGGCCAACGGCGCGCCCAACCGCCGTCATCACATAACCAAACAGTACCTCAGCAACTCAACTCAAAAGACCTCTTTACGCCTCACCTTCGACGTCGCCGATATACTAGCAAGCACGTCAAGGTCATAGTCGCTTTGATACCCTGTCTTTGATCATCTCCTATACCCGATACGATTGCCTGAGTTGCATGCAAACTGAGACAATTCCGATCCGAGAAGCTGATTCACGAGCATCAAGAACAGACTGGCGAAAGCGAAAGAGGGAATCGAATATTACAGCCAAGGGACCAGAAGACTCACGGCGATCTATTAGCCAGACTTTCCTTCATAACTACGGCTCGCGCCTTCCACCCTGCCTCTATAGAGCACGAACCACGTCCATCCGCGACCATACCCTTCTTCATGGCTTGGATAAGAATAAGAAGATGAACTCCCTAAACATCCTCTCGGCACGCGTGTCGCCGCCGCCTTCTCGGAGCAACTCCTATGGCTCTGCGCTGAGTCTGACCGGGAGCCCTACGGGTGGAAAGACCAGTCCCAGCGAGGATGTTGTCGAAGAGAAGGACGAAGAGGACGAAGTCCCAGATGAAGATTCTCTAGAGATGAGTAGAGGTCGCCGTACCGATATGGACGAGAAGACGCCATTGTTAGAAGACAGCAAGCTAGATATGCTGCAGTCGAAGTCGGGGGACTGGTTCTACTTTCCGAAACGAATAGCAGCTGCCTTCATAAACAGTGTACGATGGGTGGTCTCGGCGATCATGGCGCCGGGCTTTTATATAATAGCATGTTTGTGCGATGAGGAGGGGCAGTTTGCACCACTATATCAGTTGAGGAAAGTTGAGCGCTGGGTTTGGAGGGGAAAGGGTGGAATGGACCCTTTAACAGAGGAAGCCCTGGGAAGGGAAAATAGTTCCTTGCTAGAGACAGAGAAGTCATCCTCAACCAGGCGATCCTCAATCAAAGGAAAGAAGAATATCCGCTCGACATCTTCATCATCCGGACTCTCCTCAGAATCTGAATCCGAACGCGACCGCTTCCAGAGCGAAGCAGAAGGGCGCAGGTCATCAATCTCAAACGGACGGCATGCGCGTTCCAAATCCCTCAAAGCCACCGAAGAAATCGCCCCAGCACGGCGCTCAATACGCATTAAGCTGCACAACGAAGACTCCTTGCCGCAGCGGAAGCACCGCAAATCGCAATCTGACGGCGCTGGTGGCGCCAATCCTTCCATGACCGAGGTTACAGCCGCGACGTTAAAATCGCCCACATCGCCCGCCGCCATGCTCTCAATGACCAAATACCCGCGCGCGCCTGCGCCGCCTCGGCCGCTGATACCACGGCGGCAGCCATCCTATAGGCTCGCCGAGCCGATCAGCGGCCGCCCGGCACAGAAGACGTTGATTCTCGACCTCGATGAGACTCTCATACACTCCATGGCCAAAGGTGGCCGCATGAGCACCGGCCACATGGTAGAGGTGAAGCTCAACACCTTCTTGTCTCCCTCTGGTGTTCCCGTTCAGGGTCCTCAACACCCCATCCTATATTACGTGCACAAGCGGCCTCATTGCGACGACTTCCTGCGTCGGGTCTGTAAGTGGTATAATCTGGTTATATTTACGGCGTCAGTGCAGGAATATGCGGATCCGGTGATTGATTGGCTGGAGCAGGAGAGGAAGTTCTTCAGTGGACGGCTGTATAGACAACACTGCACGTTTCGCCACGGAGCATTTATTAAGGATCTGAGCAGTGTGGAGCCGGATCTGTCGAAAGTGATGATTTTGGATAACAGTCCGTTGAGTTACATGTTTCATCAAGGTATGTCCTGAGTTTTCTGCTATGGGAGGTGCTTTGGATTTGGCTGGCGCAGGGAAACGAGAGTAATAGGGACTGACAAGAAGATAGACAACGCGATTCCCATAGAAGGCTGGATTAGTGATCCCACTGATAACGATCTAATGCATTTGGTGCCATTGCTGGAAGGTCTACAGCATGTTACCGACGTCAGGGCACTCTTGGCGCTCCGAGGCGGCGAGGATGGGAAACATATGGCAGCTTGAGCAATGAGAGCACTTTCCCATCTAAATCAATAACTCTGCAAGTCCAATAAGAATTCCAGTGATATACTGATATATTCCCTCTTTCGCCATGCTTTTCATAGATACACGAGAAATCACTTTTTCTCGATCCTCATCTCAGCTTTTCACAAAGTGGACGGGCACATTAACGAGCAGGAACATCGAGCAACGCGCCCTCATCGATACAGACAGTCTCCCCATTCACATACGTATCCCATGCCAAAAACAGCACCCCTTGCGCCATCTCCTCGTCCATCCCCGCCCTCTGTAGCGGCACATGGCCCTTCTCCCTGACTCTTGTCTCCGGACTGTGAGAAATGGGCAGGAGGGCGCGTGGGGGCATGGGAGCGTTAAGGAACATAGCGTACTGTGAAATAGACGCTCGACGCGTTCGTGTTGAATGTGTTTCTCCTGATCCTCGGTCAACAACCGCGTCCGCAGCTCTCTCGCATCGCTATGATCCGGCTTCCCGCGTTCGCCCTCGATGCCTGCGGCCGTGATGAGGAGGCCAATCCCGTGCTTCTCGCGCCTTTCTACCTCCGAGACCAGGTTTCGAAGACCGTCTTTCTTGTGACGGTGCAGGTGAGTCTGCAAAACTCACTAATCCCTATCCCGATTCTAATTTCAAGTCCAATTTTTGCAATGGGGTGGGATATGGAGGTATCAGAGGGGCTAACGGGATGGTCTCCCCGCCCTGGGTGGGCTTATGGGTCTCAGAGGATTTCTGGATGACTTCGCCGCGGTGACTGGTGATGCAGACGCGTGCACCGTCTGCGGCGAGTGCTTGTGTTGCCCTGAGCATTGTTAATTATCATTACACTTTGCTGCGGCTGTTCACGTGACGTGATGGAAAGGAAAAGGGGCACAGATCAGACCAATGCCAGTTGCGCCGCCAGTGACGACGCAGACATAGTCTTTGACTGAGAAGAGGCGCTCGGCTCGGAGGTCTTCTGTGGATGCCATTCTGCGGGTTTGATGTTTGAAGAATATATGTTGGTTTGCGGTGCAGGGTGCGGAGATGTGAGAATGAGGCGAGGACCTGAGAATGTGAGAGCATGGAGTGATTCGAGACTTGAGGAAGGAAAGTTGTCTTTGGAAACCTCGGAATATATCTCATAAACGCTAGAGCTTAATGTTGATCTCTATTTACTATGAGTTCCAGAGACTTTATAAAGGGTTTAGTCCTCAAAGCCCTGTCGTCAGAAGGAGGGCGGTCGACGTCATCGTCAGTTGCATGGGTGTCTTGCAGCAGCCTTTCTCTCAACAGCTTCTGATACACAGTAGAAATTTCAGTGACTTATAAAGTAATTCTTTTACAATAGAACCAAGGCCTGATGTCTTTCTTTTTATGAATTATTGCAGCTAAATCTCCGCACATTTGCTGATTTATAAATTGTGAATGATGGAATCTACTACTTCTCACCAGTTTCTTAATATTCTCTTCGGCCAGGTCTGTCAGACTCACCAAATCGCCCATCCATCATCCAGTCCCAAACCTCATCCCCCCATTCGCACTCACTACCTGTCCGGTCACCCACGCCGCATCCTCCCCACAAAGCATCGCCACCACCCCCGCAACCTCCCCCACATACGCCGGCCGCCCTCCTGCTTTCTCCGCCCCCTCCACAAGATCCTGATCGTCAATCCCCGGCCTGATCTTCTGCAGTGGCGTGCTCTGCATAAGCGGTTTGATATTCTCCATAAACTCGTCCGTGTTGCCCCACCACATGCTGGTCTTGACGGGACCGGGGTTGATGGCGTTGACCGTGCAGTTCTCGGCGAGCTCGCGCGCCCAGGTGCGCGTCATGGCTTCCAACGCCGCTTTGGTGCCGCCGTAGATGGATTGCCCGACGAAGCCCGCGGACGAGGAGATCGAGGAGATGTTGATGATGCGGCCGGAGCGGTCGATGGGGAGGTAGGGCTGGGCGGCTTGCATGAGCAAGAGGGGGCCACGGACGTTGACATGGTAGGCAAAGTCGAAGTCGTCAATCTTGATGTCCGGCAGTTTGTCGTTGACTGCTACGCCGGCATTGTTGACTATGATGTCGAGCTGGAATTTTCTGCCGAAGCCATGCGCATCCCAATCGGCCTTTGCCTTCTTGATGAGCTGGCTTGGTCCGTCTGCACTGCCAAGGTCTGCTTGGACCACAAGGCAGAAGATAGCGTAGCCTTTCTGGAGTCCGTCTGCCAACTCATAGGTGCGCTTTTTTGAGGAGTCAGATGTGTAGTTGAGAATGAGAAAGGCACCTTTGGAGGCGAGATTTTCGGCGATTGCTGCCCCGATACCTATACAGGCTTCAGCAATGACCGAGAGAGAGACGGTGAGCCACGGCAAATATAAGACCCATACCCCTTGAAGCCCCAGTGACCAAAGCAAGCTTCGATTCCAAAGCCCTAAGGACCTTTACAGTTGCCATTGCTCTCCACTGCAGCACTGCTTATCCCTGAGAAGTTGAGATGATGGGATGGCGAGATGACGAGAGAATGAAAATGTAAACTTGAAGAAAAGAGAGATACTTATATGGTTTCTGGATAATTACGTGAAGCTAAAGCCGGAAGAAATACTTGTTTCCGCTTCGATAGTAGAGTAGGTAGGTATGTAGGTATTGATCTTTACATATTACTTGCGATCTCACAACAATATGCGCACCTATCAACGCCTTTGAAGCTTGTTCCCCGCAGAGTGGTTGACCCCTGCCCCGCCATCGCCATGACGCCGCTAAATCCGCAGGCGCACAGGCAGTTCCGTCGCATATCGAAAATCACTCGACTCTACCTATCTAACTCTCCTGCCTTCCTCCACAGCTCCCTCAACCACCACAGCCTCACCTCCTCCACCACATCACCGCCTCCCACGATATACACCCCACACCACACACAGCCGCCAAAATGGACATCCGCCTCATGACCCCCTCCGACATCCCCCACGTCCAGCACGCCAACATCACGAACCTGCCCGAGAACTACTTCATGAAGTACTACCTGTACCACGCGCTCTCGTGGCCCCAGCTCTCCTTCGTCGCCGTCGACGTCTCGCGGCCCCGCAAGTCGCCCTACGACTACCCGCGCATCGTCGGCTACGTGCTCGCGAAGATGGAGGAGGAGCCCGCCGACGGCATCCCGCACGGCCACATCACCAGCCTGAGCGTCATGCGCACGCATCGCCGGCTGGGCATCGCGGAGAAGTTGATGAGGCAGGCTCGTACGTCCCCGTCCCCCTGAAGCCTCGAGAATCCCGCGATGGCGACGACGCACGAGGCATGTGCACAGGGCCGGTAGCTGACAGACCTCGCAGAGAAAGCAATGGTCGAGACCTTCCAGGCGCAGTACGTCTCCCTGCACGTGCGCGTCAGCAACAACGCGGCGCTGCGCCTGTACCGCGACACGCTGGGCTTCCAGAACGAGAAGGTCGAGGCGAAGTACTACGCCGACGGCGAGGACGCGTACAGCATGAAGCTCGACCTGGGGTTTATCCGCGAGGAGATGCTGGATCAGGAGACGGCGGACGAGGGCGAGGCGGTCGGCGATGAGGGGAAGCAGGCTGAGGAGGAGGAGGAGCGAGTCAGGGAGATCAAGGAGAAGTTGAGGAAGGTGAGGGTGGGAAGGGGGCTGGGCGTGGGGGAACTGGTGGAGAGGGATGAGAGTCAGAAGGCCTAGGAGGACGGGGGCAGTAAATGGTTTGGTTGGTATGGGAGCGGGACTGGAAAACAGAGCATAGAAGGGAGGAGCAAAATAATAAATATGGGATTCAACCAAGCCGCCACGGCGTATGTCGATGTTCCGAGGCTGCGGTATATGGGAAGTGGATGCGTATAAATGCACCATCTTCTCTCCCTTCCCAGCCTGCACACAACGACGCGAAAGCGAAGACTGGATAAAACACATGATGACTCCGGCAACCAGTTCGCATCACCCGCTCGCTGCCCACCATCTCGACTAATCCACTACACTTCGTGCCCACCTCAATACGCATTCGCCCCTCTTGTCACGCACCATTTCCTGCTGCCACTTCTTTTCTCACTCTCATCCCTCCCTCACCCTCCGTCGTCTTCCACCATGCCCTCCCTACCTTGCTTCCAAAGCGAGACGTCAGCATGAGCAATCAACAGCAGCAGCGCATCGTGACTGTTTGTTGGATTGTCCCCGTACCCACAATTAGCTTAATGTTCTTGAAGTTGTCTTCGATAGCGACCCCGATGAATCGGCCACGGGACTGAGAAACTCATACTCGAAGTCGTTTTGGTGGTATTTATACTCACTCACGGATGGAAATTTCGCCGCGGACAAGAACGAGGGGACTCGGCCCTAGCAGTGAATTTCACAGCCCCGTCACAACCAATAGACCAAGCGTCATTTTTAACATATTATTTCATTTGAGCCTTCCTTCCACCTATGGTATCCGTGCAATAAGCCACGCCATCCATTCGCTGCCATCCCCATCGCTCCAAGACTGCGCTCTCCCGCATCCGGCCCTCGTCTCATCAGGCACGGAAGGGTAACAGCCGCCAAGCTCACTTTTCCATCTCACTTTTCCATCTATCCTCTATCCCCCCTCCCACCGTCTACCAAAATTCCCATCTATCTACCCATACCGTACACCCACTCCAAACCAAAACCAAGAGGGGTCCAACCGTCTAATTTTCCTTCCTTCCTCCGGCGTGCGTGCGCCGCCGCAATCGCCGATAACCAGGTCCGCGGACCAGTCTAATAAACAAAAGAAATCTCTATGAAGGAATGTTCTGTAGTCTAGCTACATGGCCGTCGCGGCCGGTGGGTATCTCTTATTATAAGGAACGTGGGTATCAAAGAAACAAAAAGGAGCGTATGGCCATCGAGACCGTCATAAAGTCATTAAAGACGGCGGTGGCAATCCATGCCAACCAAGTCCATCATCCTCCTCCGCCCCGCCCGCTTCACAGCGACTAGGCATTCGAGCGTCCAAACCCCGCGGGGAATTTCTCCGTAAAGAAGCGCATCAGCTTCGCCTTCTTACTCGGACTCCGCTGCAACTGCGCAGCGCCCCGCACCATCGGCCCGACGATATCCTCATCGCCCAGCTGCGGGAACTTGCCCTCGCTGCGTGGGTCGTTGAGGGAGGGTATCTTCGTCATCACATTCGACTCTCCGTCATCTAGCCGTTTCTGCTTCAGACTCTGGAACACATCCTTCCCACTCGCCGCCGTGTTTGCGACTGTGATCTCGTTATTCCCCCGCCAGATCTCATCCGTCTCGCGCCATTTCTCCTCCGTGAGATGGTACGTCGTTGATGTGACCCCGTAGTGCTCGCCCGTGCGCACCAGGTGCTTGGTGTAGTTGCAGCGCGCGAGGTCCCAGTCTGCGCGCAGCTGGCGACAGGCGGAGAGGTCGAAGACGGAGGGCAGGTAGGGGAGAGGCTGGATGGTAAAGTTGGCATGGCCGAGGATGTTGGACCATTTGTCGTCGATGTCGGCGATAACAATTGGTGGTATCTCAGAGGAAGGGACGAGGTGGGTAGGAACTGTGGAGTAGGTCCGACGGATGGAAGAGACAGAGGGTTTAGTTGAGAGTGATGGTGAAGGCATGCCTCTGAGGGAGGGAGTCGTGACGCCAGCGATGGGAGTGCAGACGCCAGTGTTAGGCTTAGTTGAAAGCGGTGGTGAAGGTATGCCCCTGATGGACGGAGTTGTGATGCCAGCAATTGGAGTGCAAATGCCACTGTTAGGCTCGCTATGCTCCGCCACTGATGGCGATTGAAGGGGTGACTGAACAGGCACGTCGGAGTTCGCCGATGTGTCGCCCATCATCAATGGAGGCAAAAGGGGTGTAGATGCGAAACCCTGTTGACGATCATCCTCTTCTCTCTCCTCTCTCTCCATTTCTCCTGAGTTGAGATATGACCTCTCATGGCCGGCAAACTCGCTCCGTGCCGGAGTAGGTGGCATCTGGACATCTCCATATGAGATGGGCAAGCCTTGGTGAAGCGAGTTGGATAATGACGATGACCTGCTCGACGCTCCGCGAGATGCCCTCGAATCATTATTCGCATCCGATCGAGGGGAGAATGGGTTTGACCCCTTGCGCGTGCGCCATTTGCGCGAGAATACGGGGAATCTTGTTCCAAAACGGCTTGCGATCACAGTGAATGGCGAGTCACCAGAACGGCGTTTCTTTGAGGCACTCAATCCCAGCTCGGTATCACTCAGGAAGCCATCGGTGAGGTATTCGAAATCTGTGTTCGTCGACAGCTGTACGGATGATTGTACGACAGGCTTCTCATGGTGATTGCATGTATTGTCGTCGCCTATTGATATTATCATTAGCCTTTTGTGACTCAATGGCAAAAGGTCGGACTAAGTAGAACTTACAAGACCAATCGTAGACGTCGTGAAGATCTTCGAACATGTCAAACTCCTCGTCGCGCTCGACGGGCTCTTCTTGAACATCAGGTAATGAGCGCTTGCTTGTCTTCATGCCGGCGAAGGTTGGAGAAGACGGACTCTCCACCAGAGTTGACTGTAGTGAGGGGTCTATGGAGAAGACCGAGCTCGAATATCGGATATGGCCCCGCGTGGAGAAGGTTGGAGTGACTGGCGATGACACATCTGACGTGGATGGCTCTTGCATGTCCGAGCCCTGTGAGCTATTCATCTCAGCATCTAGCAAGCTCTCCCTCTTCCTCCGTTCCTCCACCAATTGTGGCAATAATAATGGCTTCAACATCGTTGATTTCGGTTGCGGTATCCCGTGTGATAATTTCTCTTGTTGCCACTGAGTTCGGTGGTTGTTGACGTTGTTGTTCGTCGAAGGATCCGTGTTCTTGTATCATGGAAGCACTCATAGCAATCCATATGTGCGCGTGCTCAAAGCCTCGTAGCTGCCGGCGTGCTGTCACAATTCCTGAGTGCTGATTCTCGAGAGGTCCCACGTTGTCCACGCTGTCCACGCTGTCCACGTTGTTCCGCGTTGCCCACGTCCTCTTGCGGTGTGATCACAGTAGTTTGCCAACGAATCTCGTCCAGGTGAGAAAGTCTGCTGCACCAATAATGTCAGAGCGTTGTTTCTGTAGAGTCGCATAGGTAGTTCCAGCGAATGAACATGACTCTCTGCATATAGACCCATGCCAAAGCACGAGAGGAAATAATGCGAAAGTGCTTAGTTTTGCTTATTTTCATAGACTTACTTTTTTTTTGGAGGAGGCGAAGAGTTGTTCTTCGAGGGAATGAATTGTAAAGGAGTGTGAGGAAGGGATGCCACTTATTGGGGACGATGACTGGGGGAAGAGGGTGAGGGTGAGGGTGAAGGCGAGGGTGAGGATGAGAGTCAGAGTGAGAGCAAGAGTGAGAGTGAGAGTGAGAGAGGGAGAGGGAGAGGGAGAGGGAGAGTGAAAAAGAGCTTCCCAGGTAGTGAGTGAGTGGGTGAGGTGTGGGAGGGCGCCGAATTTGTGTTTGTGCCTCAGTGTCTCGTTCGTTTAGGCTGTTCGGGGCGTTGTGGTTGTGTGTGGTTGCGACTCTGAGTCCCAGTTGAGCGCAGTTCTTTTGGAATCGCGGAATCAGGGACCCTGGAGCTAGAAGGCTGCCACTACGGATACCGCTGTTGGCATTGGTCGGTAAACGTCATGGCCACCTTGGCGGGCTCGAGCTTCAGGGACAACAACAACAACAACAATCAACAACAACAAAAATAACAACAAAAATAAGTACAGGCACAGGCATGTACAGACAAGCGAACCAAAGATATAACATGTGCGCTGTACATACATATGTACATACTTTGTGTAGAGTACGTACAGTAGCAGAACCAGAACCAGAAGTACTAGTAGTGTCTGCTGGACTTTTGAATGTCATTCATTGATCAGATCCCGACTCATATCTGTCTGTCAAAATCTCTTGCGAGACGATATCAATAACGACAACGATATTTTGGATGGACGGACAATTGCAACATTTCGAGTTGCCGTGGTACACATACTCCACGAGATCATGCTCTACGTATGTCTCTATCGTACTATCGTACATATCGGATGGCCGCAGTTGTTGTTTTGGCCTTGGTTGTTGCCAGGCCAGTAGTAGTGGATGTCATCCCACAAGTACCGGTACATGCCGACACAGTAACCCTCCTTACGGAGTACTCCATAGGAATGAATAGGTACATAGGTAGTATCTATCTATGTACTCTCCACGGTTGGTCAGGACTCGAGCCCCAGCATCATGGATGTTGGAGGGGAGGAGACACCGCTGCAGAGCATCCAGAGCATCCAGGGCATCCAGAGCACATTATCAGTTCTGAATAATGCTGACAAACAGGCGTGGTCTGCGGCCCGTCTCGCTCGCTCCAACCAACAAACTGCGCAATGGCAAGATGTATACCTATATATAGCCCCAAGAACATCGCTATTTCGAGGTCCAGCGACATCAGGCAAGGTAAACTGGATATTATTGAATACCTACCTATTGATATCGCCAGGTCCTGTCGCGACGGCCACAGGCCTCACGGTGAGACTGAGACACAAGAGTAGCTTCTGTCAGATCATCGAATCAATCGATACGGAGTATTTTTGACCCTCATATCTACTCCGTATGTACAGACCTTACATGAATTGAAGCCGGTTAGGTTTGCTTACCATGCCCAAGTTTTCAGTCTCTGCTCCAGAGCCGAGCTAGACTGCTTCCTCCGTAGCTCCCTCCGTTCAGAAGGTGATGGAACCGAGGTGCGGGCCAAAACTTCCAAAACAGTCGTCCGTCCATGATTATTACGACGTAGAGCGCCTTCCTTGCTTGACCGTTGTGGGCTGAGCTGCCTGAAGAAGTAGTCCGGTACGGAGCACTGTGCCGAACAAGGCTTTTCTAGAACCCGGCACCACGGTGGTTGGCTGAGACCTTTCAACGCTAGAAAAGTCAGTCGGGCCCTAGGCTCTTTCCTTTTACATCGGACCGTCGAATCACCGCCCCCGCTCTCTTGCTGTCTTTCCCAATAGGAGGAAGGCTCGCTTGCTAAAAGCTGCCTTACCTACCCATCTAGGTAAAGTATTCCGCCGGGTAAGTTTGTCTGCGGGGCAGATCGCTCATACCAGACGCACATGGCAGAGCAAGGGTCGCTGACGATTCAGGCATTTACCGGGCAATTGTTTAAGAGCGAGTTAACAGCCTAATACCTCGCTCCAAACCTTCGGAACGATGTTCTGAGAAAGGCGGCCCGAAGAGTAGCGTGATTTGAATCACGTTTTTATGCGACAAGATCAGGTAGTTATTTGGAAGAAAATGACTTGGGTAGACCTCGCATAGACCACTCTTTCAGCCGTGCACAAACTTCGTTCGGATTTGCTGGGAGCTCTGTGATTGAGCGAGGTGGCATGGCCCCTCCAGAACCCATGCCATGTCTCGGGTACGTGCACCCGCTGCAGAACTTCGCTCAGGCTTCAACGAAGCCAATGAAAATCCTTCCATCTCCGAAAGCTCTTGCGCAGTAACAGTTGTCTCACGGCAGGCCACACACAATACCTGCAGTGCCGTAGCTCTAAACTGCTACACAACAGGACCTGCACATTGCCTGAAACGCATATATATTCTGTGAACTTTGATGTTGTGTCTATTCCTGCAAGGAGGCGAAATAGAAGACTTCTATTCCAATTTTGAGCGATAGTCGCAAACGACTGTGATGGTGGGGGAGAAAGAGTCCTTTCTCTATGGAGCAATATGTATGACGGAAGAGACGCAGTTTGCCGTGCCTGAATTGCTGAAAGACAACGGTTGGACCATCTACAGCCACTAAACGCCTTGCTCAATGTCATCCGTCCCGCCTTTGCAGGGAATGTTCTTTGAGGCCCTCTCAGCAAATGACACATCACTTTTGATCTGATGTCTCCTTCTGATGGAGGGCAGAAGTAGGGTGACAACGTTGAGTTGAATGCAGGGAAGCGTCTGCAATATAGACACAGTAGAAGACATAGTCGAAGAACTAGGGCGTCACACGTGTGAAGTGCTTGGGTACAAATAGGTCGCTCGCAGCATACACAGCACAGCAGTCATGAGAAGTCCGTTCAAAGCACATTATGGGCCAACGAAGCAATGGTGTTCAGAATCGTGACCTCGAAATGATGCCTTATACATTAATGCACAAGCACAGTGGGTTTCTCCAAAGAGTTCCTGTCGCATTGATACTGCAGACTCTTTGCCAGCAGCGGTCATGTCCAGTATCGATTCCAAATAGTGCGTTCTGCCTCTGATCCTTGGAACTGCAAGAAGGCGTCAGGCTAAATGACACTGTATAATGTGATGTTGACCCTACCTGGAACTTGACTTCTGTAATATCTTGAAACCCTTCTGAAAGTTCCGGCTTGCGATATCTCGTCTGAAAGCTAGAGAATGCAGGTGTTGGAAGCAGGGTCCGCTTCTCGGGATTCATCTGAATAAAGTCAACCTGAGTTGTCATATTCGTCCGCAATCATCCATAAAAGGAAATCAAGCTTGCATCTGGGTGGGCGGATTGTCAGGAAGAGACTCTTACAGATACATTCATAGCCCGCACGGCATCATTATGCTTGCAAACTTCGGGTTCTGTAAGAAACAGAATACACCGGATCGGGATGTTGTGTTTCGCTGCCAGTGCCACCCACTTGCTGCGAACCTCGGGTTCAGCATTTGTGTTATCTGTGGCTGATGAGTTTGTAATCGATGTTATACAAGGACGGTTGATTACCTATGGCCACAGACTGTCCTTCTGATAGATGTTCCGCTGCGACCTTTAAGCATCTGTCTCTTGTCTTCAGCGTATCTTGGTTTATCCTCACGTAACCAAGAGATTTTAGATACTTCTGGTAGAACGTTGATTTGCCTGATCCCGGGCTTCCAACGAACAGCACCTTACAGATATCAGTCTATACACAGTTTACATGTAATCAGGCTAGACTTACAATGTCTTGGGAATTTGTCTTAGAAAATGGCGACTCTGTAAAACATTAGATGATGAACTAATGCCTGCTGTTGAACCACATACCTCCATCTTTGGCGGGATCAACTTCTTTGATATATGCAGCAGGTTCGAACGGCCGACGGAATTCCCGGGGGTTTTGTTTCAAAAAATACTCTTCAGGTGTGAGAAACTTGATCCCAATATTGTGTGCGAAATCCCTGTATCAATCAGTACGGATATGACACAGCATTCGCAGGTATAAGTACCGATCGGAAGAGGAGAAGTCTTTAACAAATCCATCACCATGTAGACGTCCACCAGCATCCCCCACAAAGAAAGAATCTTCCCCATCAATACTACTGGACCCGGATAAGTCATTGTCCTCCAGCAACTCCTGCCACATGCCCGTCCGAGGTTTCCGATAGATATCCTTTTCTGTGGCCGCATATATGCTCATAGGAAACTCCAACTGGGTTAAAACTGAGGTCGCCTTACCCTTGAATGCGGATAGGCGAGCCTTATGAGCAGATGGAGCTTTGGGATTTGACTTCAATGCAATGCCGGCTTGATTACTGATTATCACGACCAGATAACTGCTCTCGATTAGCTTAGTCGCAATGTCCAGGCCGATCATTTCCTACCCCTCTTCACTGTATAATTTCTTTAGCACTCCAGGAACAGAAGGGTGCCACCATTTCCAGTCAGCCGCATCCGATCCATGCTTTTTGCCTGAAGACGTCTGGATAAGAGTCGAATCCTGGAAGGAATTAACAAGTCTCACTGAACTCCATTTCATAATACACCTACAAAGTCGAACGCAGCTATTTTACGTCTTGGAATAGTGAAAGGAGCAATACTCTCCGGTGGGACCACACCGGGAGGCACATATTTGCCAACGAGGAGAGTAGCTGGTGTGTCGTCGTTTGGCGCCCGTTCCTGCCAAGAGATCTTCTCTGGCGGTTTTTGGGATGAAGGCTTGAAAAAGGACGAGACAGCATCTTCTACTTTGAGATCAGGACAGGCATGACACAGATATACGAAGCTGAAACCTACGTGTAGTTGTGGACTGAATTTTGCGGCGAAGAGGTGGTGGTGATATTGGTCTGTCTTCTTGAGCAGCTTTACGCTTCAGTTCGCCGCCCAGACCAGACATTGTTGACAAGAACCTCCGCACAGGTCGGAAAGCTTTGAGGGCCAGCTTGCTTCTTATTATCTGGAAATCTGTATTTGATATTTATTGAATGGGTTTGCGTTCAAGGTGTAGAATGGTTGCATAAACAGGCGGGCAGACACTGTCTCAAAATCTCTCGCCTGTCAACGCGCTGAAACGTGACCATTAACGCGAAATCACGTGGCAAACAAGCCGTTTTCAATAGATCACTTCTTGTGTATAGCATTACACTGTCTTCACTATTTGGCGCTTCAAACCGAAGCAGTGCTAATACCATAGGTTGGCAGACTAGTTTATGTCAACTTCGTGTCAATAGAGCTCTTGATCCCGCGACAAAGCCGAGCCACATTGTCTGGCTTTTTCGTACAACGGTTGCTGAAGGCGAAGTAGCATCAGACATATTGCGTTGATACTACGATGCACGAGCTCTTTTTAACGGCCTCTCTCCCTGGCGACAATGTGAAGGAGACTCTCAAGATCCTCCAGGGATTGTGCGGCTTAAAGCCAGTCCACAAATACGAGAGGATTCTCACATTCGAAGGACCTCAATCACTTCTTGTTGCTGTTCCAGCATCCAGAATACAAAATAGGAGACCTCAGGACCGAGAACCATGGAATGAACTGAACAAGCAGCTTATCAGACAATCCTATTACATCAATTTGGCATATCCAGTTGGGCAAGGTCAATTTGGGCGCAATGCCGGCGAAGCTGATGATGATCAATCGCCGATAAAACCGTAAGTTTTTGCATCTGAGTTGAGACAATAGACTAATATTTGTAAAGGGTCATAGATGTAGAAGAAACGCGTGGAACGCTGCACTTTCTGGACTATCCAGATCCTCCTCATCCTGCGCGGCCAGTAAACAGTCGTCTTGTTGTCCATATCATGGACGAGCCAAGACTCCCCTCATTGTTACAGAGTATACGATACAGGTTAGTGGGCCGTGTCATACCGGTATGCGTCTCTAACGTCTGTCTAGATATTTCTCAGAACGTTTACATGAAGCATATGACGTGTATCGTGACAACGTCACTTTTACCTTGTCTCGCGAGCTTCAGAGACCTACGCTCAACGGCCTGTCGGAGAGGCGTGGCAGTATCCCGCAAATATTACCAGCGCTCGAAGATTTTGTCCCGTTTGATGCGGAAAACAAATGGGTGTTGAAGGCCTCTGTCGAAGTCACAGACGAGAAAGAGGGTCCTCTCATGCAAAGAGGCATTGACGAACTTCTCAAGGCTCAAAATGATCTAGCGGGCCTCTATGAGTTCGTCATATTGGATAGAATGGTGCTTGACACAAGGGTACCAGCGTTCCTCGAAAACTTGCGGCGAAGATGAGATCGATTTTGAAGGCATCATCGGTAGCACGGCGACAGTTGACGCCGTGACGCCGTGAAGGCAGATATCGCAATACCTGACTAGAATTACGGCTGTTTTAGGCAGTGAAGATACTGGGAATCTGGGATGCGGGATGCGCAATGCATCATCGATGGTCTGATAGACCACAAGAATATACCCCACAAATGGCATGAGATTCAGATCCCCCAGGCCAAGACGTTCAGGCACGATTTCACGGGGGTGTTGCGTGATTGTTCTGGAGAAACACCCGAAATCATGCGTCTCCAGAAACAAAGTGGACCGGAGAGCGCCGCTTTGGGTTGCGCTCCCCCGCGCCCGCGCCCTCGAAGATTTCGATGCAATACAAAATATAAATCCTGTGCTACCCCGCGCAGCCTCGGTTTCTTTTTATCTCCAGCAAGAACATACATAATAATACCCCATCTATCTCTTTTCTACGAGTCAGAAAATCCAACTACCAAACTCTTCCCAAATACTCGTAACTTGTGTGTTTTCGCTGCCATCTTGGACATATCTTGGCTCCCGCGCCTACTACCCTCTTAGTGATTTTGTCGTGTAGTGGCTGGCGCCTATCTCAAAAAAGCACGCTCCCCCGACTGAGCACTGTCCATCAGGTTAAGCCGAACATCGCTGAATAACCAACAACAACAACCCACCTTCAACCTCATTCACGAGCAACTTGGTCGAATAACTTGATTGTCAGATTGTCCCAGACGCCACATATCAATCCGCTTGTGCTCTCGTGTCTCAATTGCCTTATCACAACCTCTTCCAAAATGTTCAACGCAACCATCCGGAGAGCCGCTGCTCACGCCGAGCGCAAGCCATTGATCAAGTTTTTGGGCAAACGCACCATCCCAAGTATGTCCCTTCATCTCACTGTTACATCAATGGAGCAGCAGTCTAATATGTATTATCGCAGCTTCGGTCGACCACACTCCACACGTCCATCCGGCCTCTCCAACCTCCTCGCTGCCTTCTAGTTTCTCTCAGCGGTCCTCCTCCCCATCCTTCTCCATCTACCGTCAGCATGCACAGCAACATGGCCCTCTTGGCCGCAACATCCGCAGCGAGGGCGCCATAGGCTCCGTTGCCGGTCGCGATCTCGGCCCAGTCACGCCAGCGAATGGCGAGTACTTCGACCGCAACGAGCTGCCGGCGAGATTCAGACGTACTCCATACACAGAAGCTGAGATCGAGGCTATCGAGACTGGCGGAGCAACATTGGTTTGCTGAGGGGTGAATCGACGGGCTGAAGATTGTGTGTATGAACGAATGGCAAGGCCGCAATACCCTACTCGGCTCATGTCTTGATTTCTAGATCAGGCGATGCTTTTGGGGTGCTATAAGGCTGGATAGAGAGAGATATACGACAGACGATGAGGACACGAGAGTCTCATGTGGAGGATCAGAACCAGATACTGGCAGAATATATGTACATATGGGGAGATCAAATTTTTCCTTGAGCGAGACTCTGAAATGGCTGCGAAAACTGGAGTACAGCATGGTTCCTTAGCAATTCAAATATTATACCAACCTTCGATGGCCTATTTTGAGTGTGCTGCACTATTTCCTGATTATTATTGATATGATCATATGAAACTGTTGTAAAGACAACATGCTCCAAGAATCTGTCATATGTTTGCATGTGACAAAGTCGCTGCTATTCTCAGCCTAGTCACTTCCGAGTCCTCTCCTTCGGACTTTCAAACCCTCCTTCGTTTTCGTGCCCAAGGCCCGAGCAATCCCAGAATCCAAGCTTCAGCACTTCACGTATCATGCCCTCCATGATCTCGGCGCCTGCCGCGCTCTGCATGAATCATGCGTTGCGCTCCCCGTCAGAGCTTCCTCAACCCCGCGATCTTGGCCCGGTATTTCCCGATATTCTCCATTGTTTCCCATATGTACATTCTTCTGAGAGCTTTCAATGCCTTGCCTTTAAAATATTGACGTCCTCAATGTTATTGTCTGCACTACTAGGGCCGCCGACTTGGTGGCCGAGGCTGTCTGAAGCGCCTGACGGCACGTCCTCACCCACAAGACGCTCGATGATTTTTATTTTCGCGTGGGCGCGCTTGAGGCGGTCATCAAAATCCGAGACGGCTTCTTCAGTATTGTCCGTTGACAGACTGGCAGGCTCACAGAGGGCGTAGAGGACGCGGACGTGTTTCTCGAGTCGGGGATTGTTTGCGAGCGGTGATAGGGTTGAGATTTGCCTGTTTGTGGCCGGATCGACTGAGTCTTGGACTTCTTGCTGTAGACGCTCCGCAGCTGCTGACTTATCTGTAATATCTTTTTGCGGAAATCGCCCAGCCCAAACAATTGATCTGCCATGCAATCTTCCAGCCTCCAGGTACTTCTCGAAACCCTTCTCCAGCCCAAAGACTCGGCCTTCTATTCTTCCAGCTGTCGCTCCTTCACTTTCACCAAGCTTGTAGCCTTCATCGTAGAATTTCTCTTCGAGACCTAAAAGCTCATCAAACGGATCCGCGTCCATGGTGAATAATGGATGATGCTGGAGTCGTTGGGAATTCGTCAAAAGGTGTGGAGAGGTGGCAATAAATGCTTCGAGGCTGAACCCAAAGTCGATCAGTATATTATGAAATGTTTGCAAATCAGACTCTCACAAGGCTGTATGGTTGTAGTCATTCAGGAACGATGTCAGCACAAAGGGAAACCGAGGGGCACCTCAGCCTTGCGGCCCTCGCCATGCTCAACAGTACAAAAGTACAAAATTCGACACCGCTTAGCCTCGTGCACTGACTCACCTCAAGACAACCCCACCATTGCTCGAAAACGTCACAACAACAGCTTCGGACACGATAGCGACAGTCAAGATGGCCGACGCGAAGATCATTCTCCCTGAGAAGGGCAAGAAGAATATCCTCATTACCAGCGCGTTGCCCTACGTCAACAATGTGCCGCATCTCGGGAATGTGGTGGGTAGCGTGCTCAGCGCCGACGTCTTCGCGAGGTTCAGCAAGTTGAGGGAGAGGCCGACTCTGTTCATCTGCGGTACCGATGAATATGGAACTGCCACGGAGACGAAGGCTTTGGAGACGGGCCAGACGCCAAAGGAGCTCTGCGACGAATTCCACAAGAAGCACAAGGATGTTTACGACTGGTTTGAGATCGCATTCGACTATTTTGGACGAACAACCACCGAGAAACAGACCGGGATCGCTCAAGATATATTCTTGAAGCTCTATAAGAACGGGTTGTTGGAGGAGCGGACAACTACGCAGCCATACTGCGAGAAGCACGAGTCTTTTTTGGCGGACCGCTTCGTCGAGGGAACGTGTCCAAAGTGTCAGTACGATGATGCTCGCGGCGATCAATGCGACAAGTGTGGAAGTCTGCTGGACCCATTTGAGCTTGTCAACCCTCATTGCAAGATTGATGGAGCTACTCCAGTTCCTCGTGAGACTACTCATATCTTCCTGCGCCTCGACAATCTTCAACCAGATATTGAGAAGTGGTTCTTAAAGTCTAGCAAAGATGGCGTCTGGCCACAGAACGGAATCAGCATTACAAAGTCTTGGCTTGAGAAGGGTTTGGAGGGACGCAGTATCACTCGTGATCTGAAATGGGGCACGCCAATTCCACTTCCAGGTTATGAGAAGAAGGTCCTCTACGTTTGGTTCGATGCCTGCATTGGCTATCCTTCCATTACTGCGAACTATACGGACCAGTGGGAGCAATGGTGGCGCGATCCAGAGAATGTCAAGCTCTATCAGTTTATGGGCAAAGACAATGTACCATTTCATACTGTTATTTTCCCGGGTTCTCAGATTGGTACGGGAGACAAATGGACCATGCTCAACCATCTTTCCACTACTGAGTATCTGAACTACGAGGGCGGAAAATTCTCTAAGTCCAGAGGTGTTGGTGTCTTTGGTGATACCGCCAAGGATACTGGCATTCCTCCCTCTGTTTGGCGCTACTACCTTATGGCCAATCGTCCAGAGTCTGGCGACACTCAATTTGAGTGGAAGTCATTCATCGCTGCGAACAACAGTGAGCTTCTTAACAACGTCGGTAACTTCGTCAACCGCCTCATCAAGTTCGTCAACGCCAAATGTGATGGTGTCATTCCAGAGTTCTCTGCAAGCTATGCCGATGATACTTTTGATTTCCCAGGATTCATTTCTGAGGTCGGCACTCTCCTCACCGAGTACATTGCCGACATGGAAGCTGTCAGAATCCGTGCCGGGCTGAAGAAGTTCATGGAGATCTCGGCACTGGGCAATAATCTCCTCGCCGGCCGTCTCGACAACGCCAACCTAACTGGCAACCCCGAGCGAACCCACACCATTATTGGCTTAGCCCTCAATCTTGCCTATCTTCTCGCTTCCATCTCTTCTCCATTTATGCCATCCACTGGCTCCGCCATCGCCAAGCAGCTGAACGCTCCTCTCCTCCCAATCACAGACAAATGGGAGCCAGAAGCTCTGAAAGGCGGCCACAAGATCGGCAAGGCCGAGTACTTATTTACTAGGATCGACGAGAAGAAGGAGGCGGAGTGGAGGAGCAGGTACGGTGGCACTCAAGCGTCGAGATTGGCCGAGGAGGAAGCAAAGGCCAAGAAGGCGGCAGATAAGGCGAGAGACAAGGAGAGAAAGAAGGCCAAGAAGGAGGCGGCAAAGTTGACGGCTGCTGCGGAAGCCGCTACTCGTGTCGCTGCTGACTTGGAGACTAAGTTGCCTTTCCGCGGAACTTCGGCCGAGGAGCAGGCACCAGATGCGGCAGCACCATGAGCGGAATGATTGGAATGATGATGATGCACATACGGCGTTTTGAATGTTTCTGTATGCGCTTGTTTTGAAGCTGGAACATATGAGCAATGGTTTGAAGAGGAATGAGCATGTACGGTGGGCTGTGTGCAATTGATGCCTCTTGCGGCAATATATGGTGCTGTTTTTGAAAAGAGCTCAATACCCGCTTATATATGGTAGATATCTTTTACGGCTTCGATGAGGCTTTCAATGGAGGATTTGCTGTTTCAGTGTTTTAGACCATTAGCTGTTGACTTCACGCTCGGCAGAATAGTAAGAATGATAGAATATTGTCCATCAATGCATCATAATATTCTACATAACTCTCAATGGGGATGTCCACGGTGCAGCTGCTCAAACATGAATATAAAATATTGCCCGCGGAAAGGGGAGATCCTGAAGCCAAGTCGTCCCTCCAAACGCCAATTTACGCCAATTTACCTCATATTATACAGTCATATCTTACACATTTACACAAGCCCGATAGTCTTCGCCGCTCTCATCTTCCATCCCTCGAACGAATTGAGCTTCGGCCGTACGTCCAAGTAGAAGCTCAGTTTCCCATTGTCCTTACCCTCGTCTTTGCCGGCATAGAAGTCGATAATGTATTCGATCTTCTTGCCGCACCTGTCCACAATCCAGTCATGTCTGTCGAAGGGCGCTGTGTAACCGAGGAGACTGTTGAAGCGGGCCTTGGGAGACATAGATGTTGAGAGTCCGAGGAAGGAATGTAATCTTGGTCCTCCGCATTCCTGTTCTGCGCCATATGGCTTCTCCCACTCTTTGATTTCTTTCCATGCGCGCTCGTTGACGGCATTGTGGATCGGTACGATCGTCTTCATCTCTTTCGGATCGCTGGAGTATCCCTGGTGCTCATGTATTAGCCCATTGCTCCCAGCTAAACATCAAACGTTTCCTACCTTTCTCTTCATAGCCTCAAAGAACATTTTCTCCGAGGGATATATCCAATTCCCGCTCTCACTCACACCGCTCTCCTTCTCACTATTCGCCGGCTTTGCGCCCTCTGAACTATCTACCGGCGACGCTCTCGGAATCGTCGAAATCACACGCTGTGTGCCCAATCCCTTGGTCGCAGCCGGCGCATCCGCAGGCGGCGGCGCAGAAGAAAAGAAGCGGGAGAAAAGTCCAGGCGGCGCTGAAGGAGGAGTCTGGTCGATCGCCTCGGAGTCGCACCCGTTGCCTTTGCTCGCCGTGCTGGCGGGTGCCGATGCAGATGCGCCGGGGAAGGAGGAAGCTGGATTAGCTTTCAGCCATGCTGCGCGGGTCTTGGCGTCAACGGGGCACACCTCGGCGGGTGCTGAAGACTCGGGAGCTTTAGACATGTCGGCGTAGAGTTTGAGGATTCTCACTTCTCTTTCTTCAGGCTGGAGTTCGGCGTAGGACTTCGACGAACGTACGCAATAATTTTGGCCCCTTGCACGGCTCCTCCCGTTCAAAATGTCCGTCCGATTGGACACACTCAACGCCAGCGTATCTTACCCCTAACATTTACTCTGACCGCCTTTAACCCCTCTCCTTTCAACCCCTCGTCCTCATTCATCTCTCTCCCAATTCCTCCCATTCAAACCTCACAGCCCCTCAAAATGGCGGAATCAATAATCTACCAAGCCAGCACCACCGCCCCCGTCAACATCGCCGTCGTCAAGTACTGGGGCAAGCGCGACCCCAAGCTCAACCTCCCCACCAATTCCTCCATTTCCGTGACCCTCTCCCAATCCGACCTGCGCACCCACACCACCGCCGCCTGCTCCGCCGCCTTCGGGCTCCACGATGCCCTCCTCCTGAACGGCTCGCCTCAAGATGTGTCCGGCGCACGCACCCAAGCCTGTTTCCGCGAGCTTCGCTCCCTCCGTGCCGCCCTCGAGGCTTCCGACCCCTCCCTTCCCAAGATCAGCAAATTGACGCTGAAGATCGTGTCCGAGAACAACTTCCCCACGGCCGCTGGCCTGGCGTCATCTGCGGCCGGATTCGCAGCGCTGGTACGCGCGATCGCGGATCTATACCAGTTGCCCGCGAGCAAGACAGAGCTGTCCAAGATCGCGAGGCAGGGTTCGGGCTCGGCGTGTCGCTCGCTGTTTGGCGGGTATGTGGCGTGGGAGATGGGGTCCGCAGCTGATGGATCGGATTCTCAAGCTGTGGAAGTTGCGCCGGCGAGTCATTGGCCGGGGATGAAGGCGTTGATTCTGGTTGCGTCGGCGGAGAAGAAGGGAGTTTCGAGCACGGCGGGCATGCAGACGACTGTGGCCACCTCGGAGCTCTTCCGGCGCCGCGCAGAGGTCGTGGTGCCGAAGCACATGGAGCAGATGATTCAGGCGGTCAAGGATAAGGACTTTGAGCTGTTCGGAAAGGTCACGATGATGGATAGCAACAGTTTCCATGCTACGTGTTTGGATACATTTCCACCAATCTTCTACTTGAACGATACGAGCCGGGCGGCGATTAGGGTGGTGGAGGCGATCAATGAGAAGGCCGGAAAGATTATTGCGGCATATACCTTTGATGCCGGACCAAACTGCGTTATCTACTTTGAGGAGGAGCATCTGGCAGAGGTTGCGGGAGCCATCAGATCAGTGCTGTCTGGAATTGAGGGTTGGGAGGGCAAAGAGAGCGAGGTTGCGCTGAGTGATGCAAGCCATTTCGATGAGAGGGCTGTCAAGGCCCTGCAAGAGGGATTGAGCAGAGTCATCTTCACCAGTGTTGGCGAGGGGCCAATCAATGTCGGCGAGAGCTTGTTGAAGGAGGACGGGACACCATTGCGTCAGAACTAGATGTGGTTTTTGATATGTGATACCAGCGTTTTAGCGGGATTGCGCGATAGCAAGGTTAGATATGAGCTCTTAAATATATATGAAGAGCCATTGCTCCACGGATTTAACTCTTTAATACATGTACGTTGTGCGCCAATCTCGAATTTATATAATGTTGCAAAATCGAGTTTTGGACTCCTTGTGCAAGTTAGCCCTACATATGTGTCCTTTATCATCTTCCAGCCTTTTATCATTATCGTACATATCACATACCATTTACAAGTCCTCCCCATCATCATCCTCATCATCCTCATCATCTTCCGCTTCTTCATCACCTCCACCATCCCCATCTTCCTCTTCACTGCTCGCACCCGAGCCTTCGCTCTCCCCTTCACTGCCAGGATCATAATCTTCTCCCTCAGTGCCCTCGTCCTCCTCGTCACCTTCCTCTTCTAATACCTGCTCGGCTTTCTTCAGCTCACTCGAATCACCAACGTCGATCTTCTGTCCGCCCTCTCCCTTTACCATATTAATCCCCAGCCTCTTCGCCTTCCTCTGTTCCGCCATGCTCGCATCTTGCAATCCATGACGTTTCACGTATGTATCTATGCCGTTGAAATCCTCCTGGTCAATCATCGCAAACTCCAACTCCTCTTTCTCCTCCTCGTACGTGGCGTCGGGTTGCTTATAGCGCACATCGACTTCAATGGCCAGGTTGAAGGTGCGTTGCAGGACGTTGACATAGCTGATGGCTACAATTTGATCTTTGGGGAGAAAAAGGAGGGGCTTTTTGAAACCCCAGAGAATACCGTTGGGAAGGAAGTAGAGGTAGCCGTCTTTGCTGCCACGGAAGGCTTTGACGTGCACGGCTGGCTCGTTGGGGCGATGTGCTTCCTTTACGGCGCTGGAAAATATCTTCGGGTTTCCCTCGACAATCGTCACCCCACGGCCAGCTGCCTTGAGTTGTTGGTTGATGTAGAAATGGAATAATGTCTTGTGTTGGTCTGAGACCGTATTTGCTGTCGCGAGATCACGGCCTGAGAGCGCCTCTGGCTTTGGTCCTGTCGCAGGGACTGTGAGAACTAGCGGATCACTTGGGCCAGAGTGTCGTGATGTTACGATATGCGAGTCCTCATAGAAAAGGACGTAATTATATTGCTTTTGAGTTTTTTCGGGGACTGGAAGGCAGAATGCGTAGGCTATAGGCTTAGTTAGCTTATGAACGAAGTTGAAAAATATATGTCCCTCAAGCGGTAGAAGTAGGATGACTGACTGATTTTGTTCCATCTATAGGTCGTGCCAGCGACGACCTCGTTGGTCTTTGGGTCGCGGGCTTGAATACAGCTCGGTGTGATATCTATCGTGAACTTCTTGCGCTGAGGAACCGCCATAGAAATATCCTTTATTTGCAACAACGATTCATCATTCGCAGAATCAACTCCGTTGGTGTCTGCCTTGGAAACGCCATTTTTGGGTTGGATGGTCAATCCATCGTCTAGCTTCCGTTTCTTCGAAGATGGATCCGAAGTTGAAGGTCCCGAGTCGAGTCGCAGGTCAGATACAAAGCTGGAGATCTCATTGAAGAGCTCGATCCAAGCAGGAGCAGCTGAAAATGGTCAGCCAAGTGCATATATTTAAAATGTCTTCTAAGTGATATCCATGAAGTATAGTACTGCAAAAACGGTAGGAATCATGAGTTGATCATACTGGCTGCGGCTTTAATTGCGCCGATAATATCTGGCCTTCCTTTGAAAGCCAATTCCAACTTTTGTTGATCGAGTGGTCGACTCATGGCGGCAGGGTTAATTGCTGTTATGGTGATCATACATGATACAAGGCTACCAGAAATAATATGACGACGAGCATACGCGAGGCGAGCCGCGCTGTTTCCTTATCCGCCGCCTCATGGCCATATCGTGATTCAGGGGCCAGCCGGGGCCAGCAACATGTACATATCAGACGGAAAGTCAACAACATCATAAGCACGATTACAAGATCAATAACAACAGAAAATTGAGTATAATATCCCGATTAATTATACTCTGACCTTCTATGGTATCTTGGCGCCAATACTAAAACTTTTGAGGACACCAATATCCCCCTTGAGCAGATCCACTGTTACATATCTCATAATCATACATCCTTAAACCAGCATGGACTTCACCACCTCGATCTGCTCCAGGACAGACTTCTTGCTAGTTCCGCCCTTGGAAGTGCGCATCTCAACCGAGCGCTCAAAGTTGAAGCACTCACTGACATCTGGGTTGAAACGCGGGTCAACCGACTTCAATTGCTCGTATGAGAGCTTCTCCATTGGGATACCAGTCTTTTCTGAGAGGGCGACGACTTGGCCAGAGATGTGATGAGTCTCTCTGAATGGAACACCCTTGCGGACAAGGTAGTCGGCCAAGTCAGTTGCCAACATGAAGCCGTCAAGAGCAGCCTTCATCTTCTCTGGGCTTGTTGCCAAAGTGGAGAGGACACCAGTTGCGATCTGAATGCTGTCACCAACAGTCTTGACATGGTCAAGAAGTGGCTCAACGGACTCTTGCAAGTCCTTGTTGTATGTGCTTGGGAGACCCTTGAGAGTCATCATGAGACCGGCCATGTGGCCGAAAGCACGTCCACTCTTACCCCTCAACAACTCCAGGCTGTCTGGATTCTTCTTCTGCGGCATCAACGAACTGCCGGTTGAATATGCATCGGCCAGTCTAACGAAGTCGAACTCACCAGTCGAGTAGATGATGAGATCCTCCGACCAGCGGGACATGTGCTGCATCAGGGTTGCGCCCCACTGCATAGTCTCGACAACAAAGTCGCGGTCAGCAACGGCGCCCATGGAGTTCCACAAAAGCCCATCAAAGCCAAGCTCCTTCGCCATAGAGTCACGGTCGATGTTAAATGGGTTGCCTGCAAGGGCACCGCATCCAAGAGGACTGCGATTGACACGAGCAATAACTTCGCGAACACGCTGGAGATCAGAAGCAAAGGCAAGCCCGTAAGAAAGCATCCAGTGACTCCAGCGGACTGGCTGTGCGCGCTGCAGATGTGTGTAGCCAGGCATGACGTAGTCAATCTCCTTCTCGGCGCGAGCAGCGACGACCTTGAGGAAGTCAATCAAGAAGGTCTCAATCTTCCTCAACTCATCCCTCAGCCACATCCTCATATCAGTTGCGACTTGCTCGTTCCTGCTGCGGCCGGTGTGAAACTTTCCGCCAATATCCTTGCCAATGATCTCTCCCAGACGGCGCTCATTGGCGGTGTGGATAAGGGATAGGGATAATCTTAAATGTTCCGGCAACCCATTCTGCCTCGACCTGCCTCGAGCCCTCCTCAATCGCCCGGAACTCCTCGGCGCTGAGGATGCCAACCTTATGGTTTCCGCGAGCCCATGCAATGCTGCCCAAGATGTCCTGAGTATGGAATGCACGATCGTAGTAGATCGATTTACTCGTTGTATGAGACCATGAGAGGGTCAAGGCCACCTAGCTATACGTGAGTCATGCCATCTTGTAAACAAGCAATGAGGTCACAAACCAGTGAAGCGTCCTCCCCAGAGCATATTCTCACCAGGCTTGCTGCCCGGTGCCCTTACTTGTTCCGCAGCCATATCGATCAATTGGGTCAATTTAAGTGATATGCGTAGAAAACGTTGTGACGGATCAATTGAAGTGATAATAAGGTACGTCGCGGCAGTATGTAGTGGGGAATCCAAATGACTGATGGCCCAGAGATCGAGGAAATTTTATCATCCAGGATCCTTATCGCAACCGTTATCGGCGCGTGCTACGGCAGGCCATTAATGCATTGACGTTGCCAACATGACAAGGCTGTTGGCACGTGAACACTCTGTTTTCTTGACGACGAGAGAACTCTCGTATACGAAATTTGTGCCTCTATGGAATCGACGTCTTCTGAGATATTCTAATCCAAGCTATGGCGTTCCCAAACATTTATACGCATAGGAAAGTGGCCGATACAGCCTCGCAGCCATGCGATATCTGTTACAAGCCAAGTACGAGCGTTCTCATCGTCCCGGATAACAAGGTATTCTAGGCCCTGAACACTTTCCTAGCATATCTAACTCATTTCAGGACTTCTTTTTTGTCTGTCCGGGCCATTTGAAGGACAAGGGCTTCTGTACTCCCATCATCGATGAAGCTGCAATAGCTGCCAAGAAAAAGAAGGAGTTGGAAGATGAAGTAGAGAGAGTCAAGAAAGTCTTTGAGGAAAAGCAGAAGAAGAAGAAGGAGAAGGAGAAGGAGAAAGAAAAGGAGAAGGATAAGAAAGATGAAGACAAGAAAGACAAGAAAGAGGAAAAGAAGGATGAAGACAAAGTATGAATCACTGAAGCAGCATGAGCTTCGGGGCGTGTCCTAACACATCACAGAAAAAGGAGGACAGCGCATCTCCAGCACCCGAAGAAGAACCTCGTGTCTTTGCCCTCCAGAAGTACTTCCCTCTATTCCCATGTCCTCCTCTTCCATGTGCCTAATGCTCGCAGGGCATTGTACCAAAGACGCCTCGACAAGAAACGCGCCGCCGAAGTCTCCAAACGGAACCGGGAACGCCTTCAGAACCCCAGTCTCTTTCCCTCCGTCCCCAAAGATCTTCCCTGATCGTCCGCAACGTCGGAATGGAGGTTCCAGTTACATACTCCTCACGTTCTTCGGCCGATCAAGCAAATCCCCAGCTGCCGTCGCAGAGAGTTCTGCAGTTCGATATGTCTCATGCAAGCACGCCATTTCTGTCGGCCTACCTGAAAACTTATCTCAATACTACTTCACAAGCCATCCAGCCAACCCTATCAAATCCTCCAACTCCTCACCAGGGAGGACGGAACGGCTGTCCTCCCTCAAACGCCCACCCTTCCCACTTCCACGGCAATATACTCTTGCAACGGGATAGCACACTGTCCTCACGCACGCGCTCAGCACATTACAGGCACGTCTCAATCGCGCCGGCGAGACCGAATGACACGTCACGGCACATAAGCACCTTTAGCCCCTTCCGGCAAGTGACGCTCTGGAAGGAGTCTGCGGAAGGCTGCGAGTGTTGTTGCTGACTGCATGTTGAGGGCTGCCGTGGCTTGAGAGCGGCATGGGGGTGACCACAACCTGTCAGCCGATAGCCCAGCGAGACGGAGCGAAGTTATATACCGTGCCGCATTATACTTTAGATGGGGGCAAAACCTGGTTGATTAGCGGCCATAAGAAGGACACTTCAAAGAGACTCGCGCATGCTGGAGTGGCATCCTAAGAGTGGCTCTGCATCCTACATATTCTGCCAGCTCTGCAAAAGCCCAAACTCGGTAATCTGAACAACCCTCACAGTTCCCAACTTTGCCTGCATGAGTACTCCACTTCGAGGTGTTCAGGTCGAATGAGCTACAGTCCCATCACGAACACTGACTCCAGAATCCCATGCCATGATTCCACCTCCAAGCCCTCCAACTTAGAGCTGACAAATGCCGTCTGCTCACTTATCTCGTATCCCTCCCTCCCTTCCCGAAATGTGGCTTACGCCCGTCGCCCGCACATCCCGCTCTTAGTGCTTACATGGATTCCATTCCTTCCTCAGCTCTCCGCAGCACCACACGCACGATCCTCCCCATCCGTAAACCCACATCTCCATCCCAAAACGTCAACCCTTTGCACAAATGCTTATATCCCTCTATTCCAGTGCTTGAGCTTGCTCCGTCGTCTCATTGGTGTTCGAAGACACAAGACGCGGAAGGGATCGATCATAAACCGTGCATCGGGAGAAATCCCTCCGCAGTCTTATGACGACAGAGAAAACCAGCCCGGAACTCCGTACATAGGTAGGTGCTCGTAGAATATGGATCCTTCGGACTTTGTACGGAGTAAGAGCCACCTCGAAGGATCGAAGGAGGGCCGCTGGCCTAGCAACCATCCTCCCGAACTCCCCAGAACCGGAACCGCCATTCCATTTCCTTCAGATGAACGGGAGCGCGGCAGGATTGCAGGACGTGATAAGCGCGAAGTGCTGATCCTTCGGGAATCCCTACTCTACCGTGACTCTACTGTGCCGCGGCGGTCTGGAAGTGAGTTGCTATGCATAGCAAGGATTTTATAGCATGAAGATGGTCTTCTACATACAGCTTCCCAGAAGCGGCTGCTTCCTGTCAGCGTCTCCACCTGTAGTACTCCGTATGTGTCTATCTAGTCATGAATTCGAAGGGCCGCCTCCTTGAAAATCTGGCGGTTGTCAGCCTGCCTGCCCCACCACTGACCGTCAGCACCAGTGGCAACAAACAATCGCGGGGACCACTCCCCTGGGTCCAAACGGCTAAATCTCATTCCATGGACTGCTTTCACCGCCGAATGGACATCTCATCCTCCCTGCTGTGCGTCTTCCTCGCGGTAATCCTTTCTCCAAAGGGCGGAAATTGTCTTCCTTGGCATCTCCTCTCCAAACTCCCATGAAGCTCATCCTTCCTTCTCCCTCCGTCTGGCAACGCCAACATCCCTACGCGACGTCTGACAGATGGTTTTCTCTACTTTGACGCCTCCATCTTCCACGGCAGTTCCCACGCCTAAGACACCCTGCCAGCAAGGCGAGCTTTCCGATTCATAGGCGTTGCGGTGATCATCGATGCTCGTGATGCAGTAAGACGCAAACTTGCTCATCTGCATCATTCCCCGACCTTTTTCCAACTTCCATCGCCTCGATACCCCCAGGTATATGTCGAGAACTACAATATCTTGCAGGTCCATCAACGTGCAGCATTCCAAGCATGGTACTTTCAAGCGAGTGTCTCCCTGCTTCTAGTCCTCGTCCAGTACGACGCCTTCTTTGCACACCTTGTCGTTGTTATAGTTCTCACTTCTGGATCAGTGTGCATCTCATCCACTGCACGCGCTTCGACTAGCAGCCACTACGGATAAGAAAAACTGAGGAGGAATCGTGCAATCCACCAGTCAAAAACCGTCGTGAACTTCAAAGGTCCTGGGTGGAATAGTACTTGCCAAGTCGTGCAGAATCACTACTTCTCGCTGTTGGCTGGCTGATGGTGCAGAGGATATTATGACGCCCTACATGTCTAAATCCATTGTTTTGGGATGAAGACGGGGTCAATATTCGAAGAAACTCCGAAGAATATCCGCATGCAGAAGTAAGATCGAGGAAGGTGCGGATAGCAATGATCAGGGACCAAAGAGAACGACAGGGTTCAAAAGATCTGAAAACATTACTAAAGAAGAGGAGCCAAAGGATGCGGCGTTGCGTCTGACAAGGTCTGACGTTAAGGTGGAGAAGCGGCGGACAAGACCAAGACAAGGTTTGATACGAGTAGGAAGTTTCGATGAGACGATAATAATTGTTTGAAAGTGGAAAATACCTGTGGAAATAACCAATTGTGGATGGCATTGAGTAGTATCCTCATGGTTAAAGCAAAGATAAGCTTCAACGTTCATCCAGCAAGAAGAGTCAAAATCTGACAGAAAGGAAAGAGCATCCGAGTCATAAATAGTCGATATCATGAAAAATTGCGTGCAAATGGCAGAGCAAACTTTGTGACCGAACAGCTTCTTCTCTTTACGTGATTTCATCCTCTAACCCTATGTTCATTCCCAATGTAGATCCAATTCAGACCAATGTCTGATCTTCTTTCGCGACCATGGCTCGTCCTTTTCCATAAGGAGAACATTGAAGTTCTTGAAATGTGTCTTCCCGGCTGTATCATTGTGATCTGCAAATAACCCAACTGGCCTCAATCGGTGATTTCATCACACCTCCTTTACGCCTTATACCCCCCTTAACGCTGGTTTTATCCGAACCCGAGCCGAGACTACACCCCTGCTCCAATAAATGCTGTATTGTCGTCGTTACTTCATCATGAATCCCAAAATTTTACACCTCCACTATGCAAATCATGCTGTGACGCCGTGATGGCGTAGCCAACACATGTCGATCCCGTTTCTCTTTTGCGCTCCCAGTCTCTTTTTCATTCCTCTGTTTGTTTTTCCACCCCCCCTTCGAACCATGGTTTATTCCTCCTCTTCGTTAATCCTTCCCACTCTACCGCCCATTCCACTGACTCTCACGATCTCAGGACCTCGGATCGGCTCCAGCAGCGGCTCATCCTTCATGCATGCGTTCTCGAGCATATTTGTCCACTTCCCGCTTGTTCCTGCATGGCTATGCTTCAAATGCTGTCTGAAGTGATCCGCCCTGAAGAATTTCTTCGTATGGTTGCATTCTCTAAATTTATGCACATCCACCAGATGCTGAATCCTCGTCTCCCAATCTCGGTCGGTGGAGACTTTGCCTTCTAACCCATTATGTATGTTGCCCTTCCCGTTGCGAGGGAACTCGTCACCGCAATATCCGCAGGTATCAGCCTCGTTTGGTGAAATAGGAGAGTTATGGAATGCGTCAGTATAACCTGATAGAGCAGCACATGACCATGAATGACGCCTCAAGTGCAGAGAATTTTGATGTCGTTCTGCTTCATTTTTGTTCTTGAAGCGATTCTTGCAGTATGCACACTCGTATTGTTTCTCTGATTCGTGAGCACTGGATACATAGTTAGTAGAGTCGCACAATATAAGAAATCACTAAACATACATTAAAGCATCCTCTGTGTCGAACTTCTTGGGCTTCTTCGGGCAGCAGTCGCATATGAACCCACTTTGCACTTTCAATACGGTGCTTTTCGGCTGGTTGAGTGTATCTATGGACTTCTGTGCGGACACAATAGGCCGTGTCTCGGATATTACGCTATGAGTAGTTCTTGGGATCGACTCTCGAGGAGCACTGCATAAAGCAAATGCAGTTGTGAACGCCGAATCTCCGCTATCGATAGTCCTTGGAGAGATTGCGCCGGGGGAAAGACCTCCAGGAGACAACCGGCCATAAGAGTCCACTGTGCTCATACTGCTAGCTGCGAGTGATGGGACGGAATTGAAAGAGGTACTCCGAGGACCTGAAGCAGACGAAGAAATAGATCCGTGATTGGAATGATGGCGTGATGGCGCTGGAGAGGCACGTGAGGCAGACTCCCGTCTTCTGTACAAATCGCTCAAACTTGTTGCAGTGTGGAGTAATGGCGGGCCATCATCTTGAGGTGGTGATGAAGCTCTTCTCTTTTGTCCTGCAGCAGAGCTCGGGGAGTGCCCCTCTGAACGTCTCATATTGTCATCAATACGAAGACGCTGCAAACCGGTCTCTTCCATTGGAAAATCCGAGTCATTGTCTGGGTAATGACTGCCCTGGTAAGAGTGGCTGACAGAACTAGCAGTATCGTCAAAATCGCACGTAGTTTGCCGACTGTAAGGCCGTGGCGAGTGCTCCATGTCGTCTCTTTCGCTAGGCGATCGATATCCATATTGTCCACCATTAAAACTGCTGAATGGTGCAACTGACAAGGCGCCTCCATCTGCCCATCTGGAAAGAGGGCTCTCCAAAGGTCCCATTTTGGATGTCATTACGGGCAGCGATAATGGCTTCTGGTATGGCTGAGCATGTTTATGGGCTAGGCCTGAGGACGGCGAGCCATCGTTGAGAGATGTGCTGAAAGGTAACCTTCCGTAGCTTCGAGGAGAGGTTGAAATATTACATCCTCTTCGAGAGTTGAGCTTTTGTAACAAGGACTTGTCGTATGTTTGTGCGTTGCTGCTACGAAATTTATCGTGGACTGAGCTTTGGAAGCCTGTTCTGCCATAAAATGGTTCTTCATGCGTTGAACTATTTGAATCGTTTGTTAGTATAGGGTCTGAGAAACAAACTGGTCCTGCATTCGCCCGTTGTCGCATAACATTGGAAATGTGCCACCCATTCCAAGAACTCAAAAATTGTGACGAAGGCAAAGGGCAAAACTATAGGGACTCACTGGTTAGAACTCATGCTTGTGCCGGTGGAAAGGCTTGCATAGCCTTCATCTACCCGTGGATATGAGTTCTGGCGACCGTCGAGTCCTGAGATAGACTTTATTGTGGAAGCTGAACTTTCGCGACGATACCCAACAGAATCCGTAACTCCATTTCCATAGCTCCCAAAATTTCCGTATAAGCTGGAGCCCGACTTTACGGTGGACGGCTTGCCCCAGCCGTTTTCTACCCTCGAATTACTCCATTCCCAGCCAGGATCTCCGCTTCCCCCTCCGCCACCATCCCGATCGTGACTGATGTATCGCGGAGGTGGCAAAGGCGGCGGCGGCGAGTCGTCATCGCGAGCATTCGGAATCGACATTGGAATGGAGGAGGACGGTGGAGAGGACCGAGATGGTTTGGAGTTCGAACGACTCGACATCTTCCTTCCTTCGGACGGGTTGGAGCTTTGAATGTATATTTCGGGAAGCGCAAACGACGAGCGGTGCGCATGAGCGTAACGAGGAATATCCATGACTGATGATTCGTATGCGTATTCTTCTTGCCACTAGCTACTAGCTGAACGCTGCGGCATGTGATGGTGGTGGAAGGAGGCTGTAAGGTCTCCTATTCTCCAGTGTGGCGATAGTTCACGGACTGGCCGAAAGCTACGAAACATGGAAATGCGACGACAATCCAAAAAATCATGAACGTAAGTAAACTATGATCCGGGATGCGAAACGAGGTCCACAAACTATATATACTGCTGTCTATAGACGATGGGTTGGTCTGATGCTGTGTGTGTTATTCATCAGAACTTCGGCGAGGTTGGCTTGAGAAGGCTGAAAAGGTGAGGGGTGCGAGTTGGTAGGGGTTCGGTGGTCGGTGTTAAGGCGACGGAAGCATCACCCTCAAGACTCAGACTCAGACTCAGACTCGGTGCCGTTCCACTGTATGTATGTCTCGGATTCTGGCGATAGCACAAGAATGACTTTCAAGACTGACTGACTGACTGACTGACTGAGGATGAGGACTGAGGGTTGCGACGAAATGAGGACTTGCGAGTAGTATTGCTTCCAACGAGCTTCGAGACCGTTTTTTCCGCAGCAGACGAGCGAGGAAGGCAAGTGGATTCTGGCGTCAGTCTGAGAAGAGAGAGGAGAGAGGAGACAGGAGACAGAAGAAAGGATAAGGTAGTGTATTGGTACTGTATGTCTCAGCGTCAAGATGAGGCAATGGCAGGAGGGCGAAATATTGGCACCAAGTAGGTTATGTAGCTACGGATATAGTGCACATATGTATGTACTACTGTGCTATGTAATAAGGGCTAATAAGGAATAAGTAAGATCCGCGCAAGGCGTGGAATTGGAGTGGAGAGAGAGGATGGTACAGCTCCTGGTCTAGTGGTCGTTCCATGGAAGCGTGCGGGGGCTCTTCTCTTCGGGGGGGGGGAGGGGGAGGGAGAGGGGGGAGAAGGGGGGGAGGGAGGCTTCTGCAGTAAGGCAGGACGAGGAAGGGAACTCCTCTTCCTCCCCTTGTCCCTGCAAGTCTTGACAAGTTCTTGACTACCTATTGACTACGCTGCTTGGCAAGGCAATGAGAACTACTGACAGGGCTTACGAAGAAGAGTATATCGACCTAGGTAGCATGTATGTATTATGTATGTATGTATGTATGTATGTACTGTTCCCACCAAACAACAGCAACAACGTGCATACATACATACTCTGCCGTTGAGCCAGCTCCCACTTTTTGTGGCGATCTACTCCGTAGGTAGAGCACCTCAGGATTGGAGTAGAGTAGTAGAGTAGAATATCACGCACACCGCACATCCAGATCCTCCTCACTACACCTCTGAAACGTGGGAAAGTGGTATTCTAAGCCCAGGAGCTAATATATGGATATGCCAATACTCTACATACCTTAGGTGGGAGCGGGAAAGTAGCTGGTCAGAGGATCGGCAAGTTATTGCGCACAGTTACCCAAAATAGATGTTGCGGAAAGCAAGCTTTTAACGCACACGAAGATGAAGATGAAGATGAAGATGAAGATGAAGACGAAGACGAAGAAGAAAAGTCCCAATGATATTGATATAATAATATTATAATATAGGCTGCATCTCGTCTAATTGCACGTGCGGTAGATATCTGTATCTGGAAATTATGAAGTTCTGATCTGCTTCCGCCTCATTTTCATCTTCATCTTCATTTTCATCTTCACTCTTCACTCTAGATCTTGCCGACGAAGAAGAAAGTGCGTCCTGAAAGCTGAAGCAGTCTTTACGGAGCAGCCCCGAGACTGAGGTTTGGTCTACCTACTGCGCACCGCCGTGTCAGCCCTTATCTGGCTGGATACGGATAAGCGTTGCGTTCAGAGATGCGGCACGGACAGGCGGGCGGCGGGCGGCGGGCTTCGGATGGTAAGCGGATGGATGGGGGGTTTGATACTTTCAGCCCTACTTGGCCCTGCTCTTGGGCCAACGTTGAAATGGAAGACAGCCTAATGCAAGATACCTATCCATCCGTATTATGTAACATATACTATACCATAATATCGACCGCATCTTGCATCACTACTCATCCCATAATCTCATTATTAAAATATAGAGCAGTCGGATTCTGTTCCTGAATGATTTTAGCCTGCTTCTAACTAGGATTATCTTATCTTACACTACCTTATCAATGCCTCGGCTTTCCTTGAACCTTTTAGCGTCATTCCAGTACATAAGTTCCTTCTCGACTAGGGGTTTCAGCACAACGGCCTAGTTCTGTACTCCATATATCTGGGTCCTACTGTAGGTTTCTAACATTCATGACTAAATATCTATAAAGAGAGGTAGGGACGGCGACGAAAGACCTATCAGAATCTGCAATACTCATTCCATCAATATTAAGCCGGGCGGAAGAGGGGGTCCTCATTAGCCATTAGCGTAACATCGAACTAGAGAAGTCATTACTAACAAGCAGTCTAAAATGTCACTGCGATCGTCTAAGCAATATCGCTAAGTTTGGTAGTGACATTTCGTCAAGCCGCTCTGCTCGACTCTAGGTCCTCTTGTGGCAACAAGTCCGCACTCTAATATGCGTGTCTCATTCTCGTGTCCAGCCTTCAGCCTTCTTCGGAAGGCGTCTGCGGTTCCAGCCATGTGGTCCTACCGCCTCACACGGATCAATCAGCCCCTTTTCGGTGAATAAATGAAGCGCAGCATATACGAGGGCCACAGTGTTGGACAATTCAAGACGTTACCTCCTTATGTTGCTGTGCTTGTGAGCACCTTGTTTCTTCCCCTGGTCTTTCCTCATTTCTCCTCAGTGCTTCTCGGCGAACGTTCTGTATCTCGGCAACGTTCCGCGTTCCTGACCAAGCCGTCTCAGTATCATTTTGGGGTAAATTGTATCGTTATGCAATTATCTTGAGCTTTGGGGTAGAAGAGTATCATTCTAGACTGTTTCGGACGTTATGTCCGAGCATGCTCTAATCTTCTAGCGGATGTCAGTACAGTAGAATCTGGTGGTATAGTGAAATTCTCACACCGTTGCAGGGGTTTATTTACTATGTATTTCATTATAGAATGTCACCTAAATTCTGTAAAATGAAGTGAGACTGCTAAACTAGGAGAAATCATATAATTTAGGCCATTTTAGGATAAAGTAAGCCTAAATTATAATACTAAACTCAATATAGCAGAATCTGGAATATAAGATAATTTCTTAAAGATTTTTTAGTCCCACCATAACCATTTCTACTGTAATTGTCCGCCAAAGCAACTCTCATCCATCTGTCCAGCCTTCCCCGCGTTCTCTGTTGAGGACGGGAACTTCAAGCGCGGGCTACTGGCGCCACCTTTCCATGTTTCCACAGAATCTGTCGTGCTTCACCACTTGTGATCTAGCATCGAGACACTCACCGGGTCTCCTACACACACCATCCTTCATCCAATTTACATGTCCGCTGCAATGTAACCCTAATTCTACGAGATGGTTAGTTACATTGACTTGGAAGGCTGACAGTCCCAACTAATCTTGTTGGCGTAGTGGCCTGTCCCACTCTGCATTCGTTTTCGGCAGCTCTTCGACGGGGCTCGGCAGGGCTGGATTCAGCTGCGTGTTGGTGAGAGATTTTCCATCTCCAAGGTCCAAGGATCATTGAATCAGAATCAGTGTGGAGTTCACATGTAGTCGGGACGGTGATGCCTCAACTGGGTAGTCTATCAAGTATACTACTGCACCTCACCGCAAGCCACATTACTTGGACTTCCGACTAAGTTAAGATACATACCTAGGTAGGTATGTACATACGTGCTGTGCTGTCTCTGGACTCTGCGTAGCCGTATTCGGCATTTACATACATTTCTGGCTGAGAGGCTGACTTCAGGGAGTCGCAGATCACGTTGTCTCATCGGACATTGAAGACGCAAAATACTCTTCTCTCTTGCTTTGCCCGGAGAGTGGTACCAGGCGTGAATGACAGAGTGGGTGTGAAATCTTTCTGGAAATATAACGCCCATTTCCATGGCCTTGTGCGCCAACTCTAAGTTTCGCAAGGATCATCAACACCAGCAGAACATTCGTACATAAGTACTTCATACGTCGGGACGAAACGACAAGTGCAAGCATGCCAACGCTGTTCTTGCAGGTGATGTCGCCCTTTCTGCACGTCTCGATAACGGTGGCGCGGGCCGCCTCTCATCATTCAATCATCATCATCAGCAGCACCCTGGGCCTGCATATGTAGAAGGAATACTTGCTCTTTTCATTCCGATTTGATATGGGAAATCAATCCGAGTCGTGCACAGCACACCCTTACCGTTCACAATCTAAGTGTTGATTGAATGCCAACGGAGCATTGCAGGAGGAACCTTCCACGTGGCATATCCGCTCCTGGCTTCGTTCTCTTCAGAGTCCGAGATCCTCAGGAAGCGTTTTCGGAGAGCTAAACAACACATCTGTGCCGGCAAGCCGGAATCCTTCTGTGAGGATGTGATTCGAAAGCCGAGTGCAACGTTCTAGAAACTCCCATCTTTCCAGTCTCTTAGTTGGATGTTTCGAGAATACCATCCGGGCCGATTGCACGGCAGAAACCCTTGGGAAGGAGAAGTCTACAATGTCGTAATGCATATGGTATGGTATGTATAATGTCCGGTCGGAATTCCAAAATATGAAAACCAAGGTGCTGGGACGACGTGGGACGGAGATGAAACCTCTTGCCGCTCCCATCTGGAAACGCAGTTCACCCTGTGCTGAACCAGACCAGGAGAAAGGAGACGTTTGTTCATGCCGGCGAGTATAATCCAGATTCGGATCTCTTCTCGTTGACAGATAGAATGGTTGACTCGATATACGTACGTGCTGTACAGTATAGTATGTACACACCTACCCCCCTACCTACCTACCGAATGGCCATTCTCAAACGTTTTGGTGGGACTCAGTAGGTAGTTACATAGACACAAGATTTCCCTACACCAAGGAGTCAAGGTCAAGGACGGCGGGTGGGGGGACTGGGGCACTTCCGCGTTGCCTCCCTTGTCAAAGTTGACTGACCCTGGACAAAACACAGCAAGCACTCTACGAAGTAGCAAGCACTCTGGCATCCCAGAGCATCCCGCAACCGCATTGGGTGATGTGCAGGTCAGCCTGAAGGCACGTGCATTAGTGGATACCCTCCTTACTGCTGCACAGTGCTGCTAGAAGCTTGAACATCTTCTAAAATCCTCCTGCAGTACACTACACTACAGTACATCCAGCGAACTTCGATCTACATCCGTAGAGTATCGACTAATATTCATTCCTGGTAATGTCTGAGCGGTCAGCTCGAAGGATCCTCGGGAGCAAATGGCCACTTCACAAAAGACATCGAAGAGAACATTAAACAACACTCTGTCCCATCCAAGGTTCGCAAATGCAGCTGGATGATGCAGACAGGCAACTGAAGGAGTAGAGCACTCTATATATGTTCATATGATTCATATGATTCGACCATCATAGAGCTAGCTGATGGTCTCAGAATCTCCTGGACCATTTTCAGCTACTGACTGACCTTTCTGACATGGCTCAACTTTCGATCCCGCCGACTCCATACCATAGTCCACACTGACAATGAGCGTTACTGAAAATAACCCTGGTTCCATTTGGATTATGGCGCTTATGTATGCCACACACACCACACCACTCTGTTTGTACTCCATCTTCTTTATCAGCCTTACCTGACGACGCGCATTCGGAAGAGGTCATTCTGCGAGCAGCGACATCAAGCCAGCTTGAGCGATAATGAAATCGCAAAGTTTGACAGTTGACCTTATGTTCTTCGTCTGAATTGCTGCCAAGCAGATCTGATTGATGGCTAAGAGAAGAACGTTAGTGGCCAGTCTGTCAGGAGCTCTTCATGGCATCGAAGGCCTTCCATATCAATACTACGGTCTACAGATACTTACTTCAACGACAATCCCGCCTGTCCATCATAACCGCCAACTTACCATCGGTACTGTGGTGGGAAGAATGCACATTGCCACATGACTGACATCGATGGGAAGGAAGGAATCATATAACATCATACATACATACGATGGAAATAACTATGTACTACCCACACCCCTGGGTACTGCCCAGATCTCAAACATTCGCCCTCGAAGCCGTAAGTAGTGAGAGACACAGAGACACAGAGACACAGCTGAGCATGTCCTAAATTGAGAAGGTGTCCTGCAAAGGAGGCCCATGACTCGTTGCTGTCTTGCTGACATCTGCCTCAAGCAGCCACCAGCGGGCCTTGCCATTGCATGGCGAACAGACCATCTTGCATCGCAGCGCATCGCAGCGCGTCGCAAGTCTCTCTACCTGGTTCTTTGGAATTGAAGCACTGGTCCGATATCGCCCTGGTGTTCCACCATTCCCATCCTCTGCTGAACCCGTGCAGTCTTCTCTTTCTCACCGTCATTGGGGCAATAGCTTGGTTGGCTCTTGGTCGTCGATGCGTCTTGATTACTGCGTAAAGAAAGCATGACGCCTCAGGTCCCCCGCCTACCTCGTATTTTAACAGAGCACATACTGTACATGTTGATTCCTTTCTGATCAACCTCCAGCTGAAAATCAGAATGAGGACATTTTAGGAAGATATTCTTTGAGACTGTTGGACAATTAAGTTTAACGCTGGATACTACGTCTTTTGCCCGTAGCAGTAGCAGCCTGTGGGACGACGGCGGTGAAGGTCCAGCAACATTATTAACTCCTCCCACACACATCCATCGACATTTGTCGGAACGGTCCGAACGGAGCAGTGAGGCTGACGAATCCCTCCGACGGGAGACTTCATCCTTCCATGTATATTACTGAAGGAGGTCTGTACCACTCGGGATTTTATGTTTGACACGGGCCGAGGAATGAATACACCGCAAATGCCGAATCGCGGATAGTATCATTATATGGGTGTATTATATACCTGTGTAGTGTCCTGTGTACACTGTACAGCTTTCCTCCAGAGATTTTCCTCTGATAATCCTCAGACCTCCAAATCGCTGGGGCATAGCCAAGGCCAAGAAACAGGAGATCAGGAACAACTCTCCGATATCTGAAAATTGAACGTTTGACAGAACCAACTTGACAGAGACTCTGAGCAATGATTTTCTGTCAATAATGATGTCAAACTATCCCGCAATGTTTGGTCAGCTCAAGTCATCTCCTTCCATCTCCCAAGTTGGAGTTGAGTTGTGAGATAGAAATCTTGCCCGCCTCGATGTTTCTGTATTGATATTCGTGCCTGAGGCGGCGTAATTGTAAACAGGCTCTTCTCCGGCCGGCGGCAAGGGCAAGTATGTACGTACATACATCCAATGTAACCCGTCGTCATCATCATCATCAATTTGAACAAGGAGCGACGTAATCTTTGTCTGACTAGCCGCTGAGCAGATTAAGATCGACATAGGTAGATACATACGTACTCTACAGAATCCGACCGGCAGTTGAAGGAAAAGGGGCAGATCGAAAGTGCCGAGGCAGGCAAGAAGGCTGGCTGATTTTGAGGAATATTGGAGGGTCACGTGTGGCAAGACCCGGAGCGATCTTCAAGTCACCTACGAGAAGATTTGAGAAACAGAGGAAACGAGCAAGCATTAGGAGAAGAGAGGAACAATCATATCTCATTCCCGAGGAAAGAACAAGAGAAATCCGGAAAACTGGAGGAGGCACAGAAGGCGCTGGACATGTCGTTGTCCAGGGTACCCGGCGAAGACAAGATTTACATCAGTGGGTAGGTGACTGTCCCTTCCGCTTTCCCCTTTTCTCATGCTTCATATCACGTGTGCAATCTCTTCTTCTCTTCTTCTCTTCTTCTCTTCTGCTCCTCTGCTTCTCTCTGTCTCTCCCGACTCTCATCTGTTTCTATCAAAGAGTTTAAGCTAACCACAGGTAGAATCTTTTCATTGCGGAGGCCCGCTGCTCTTAAAGAGGCAGGCATAACGCACATAGTCTCCGCGCTGCGGTTCGACTACAAAGAGACGAAGGGATGGGAGAACTATAAGCAGCTCAATGTGCATGTGGATGATACCGATGATGAGAATATCATCCAGTACTTCCCAGATGTAGTCGCGTTCATCACAGAGGCATTGGAGGAGGGTGGCGGCGTTTTGATACACTGGTAAGTAGGCAATTTCTCTTGATTTAAACATGATAATGCCTTAAGGAAGGTCGAGGATGGAATCATCGAAGAACTTGGATTGCCACTCGCCTCTGCGTTCTCTTCTATTGCCCCTTTTCCTCCTAGCGAACTTCCCTTTGCCCCCACACTCCTCATAACCCCTCCTCCCTTCAAATTTTCTCCAACTGCATCTAACAACCTCCTCAGCGCAATGGGTAAATCCCGCTCCGTCACTGTCACCCTCGCCTACCTCCTCGCCACCCGGCCCACCCTCACCCTCACGAGCGCCCTCTCTCTCATCCGCCAAACCCGTCCCTCCGCCGAGCCCAACTCCGGCTTCATGTCCCAACTCGCTCTCTGGACGCAATGCAACTACGTCTCCGACATCGAATCCCACCCCTTCTACCAGCGCTGGCTGTACAACGCCGAAGTCGAACTCAGCGCCGCCATCGGCCGCGCGCCCGACCGGCTGCGCTTCGAAGACGAAGAAGCCGCGGCGCTGAGAGCTGCGCTTGCGAAGGATGGCGAGGTGGAAGAGCCCGCGAAGAAGAAGAATCTACGCTGCAGGAAATGCCGCAGCCTCCTCGGCACAGAAGATTACCTAGTCCCCCACACCCCCAAGCCCGCCAGGTCCATAGACGCAGCCGTCGACATGTCGTCCCTCCCGCTCCCCAACCCCGAAGCGGGAGCGTTGTCGCTCTCCACCACCGCCTGCGGACACCTCTTCATCCAGCCGCTGTCGTGGATGCGGCCGGCCCTCGAGACGGGCGAGCTGGAGGGCAGGCTCCTGTGTCCGAACAAGAGGTGCGAGGCGCTGGTCGGACGCTGGAATTGGAAGGGGTTGAAGTGCAGCTGTGGCGTATGGGTCACGCCGGCATTTGCGCTGCAGAAGGGCCGCGTGGATGTGCTGAGTCCGGAGGTGGAGAGGGGGAGAGGTGCTGACGTTGCGGGAGTCAGGATGCCGCCTGGAATGAGGATGCCGCCTACGGTGAGGATGCCGCCGGGAATGGGGGGAAATCTCTGAGGGACGTCACTCGTCAGCAAAAGAGCAATGAATAGTACAATATCGGATTTTGATAGTATTATTCTCATAATCACCATAATCCATTACAGTGATACCCATATTTTACATATTTCATTTTTTTGTACTTCTCCTAACCCCTACTTCCCCTTCCTCGTCTCCCTCATCTCCTCTCTTTGCGCTTGCGGGCCAATCACCGCCTCCCTCGCCGCCCTCACATCAGCTCTCTTCATCTTCATATCATCAAAATAATCCCCAAACGCCGCCAGCACATCCCCCAACCCTCTCCTCAGCGCCGCCATAACCACATCCGTCTCCGGACTCTCCTTCTTCCCCTCCACATCCGTCCAGTGCACGCCGAAGCTGCTCCTCATCGCCTCTAGACCCGTGATGCTCTTCGTGAGCAGCTTGATGATTTCAGGGATGTCTTTCTGCACGTTGCCGTAGATGTCTTCTTTCAGACTGCAGACGCTGAAGCGAGCGAGGGCGTCGACGGCGTCGACGATGATGCCGACGTCGCCGTAGGGTTTCCCAAGAACTACAGCTGCAATTCGGCGACGGAATTCTTGGCGGAATGGCCAGCCTACTGGACTCTGGAGGAATTGACTGACATAAGGGAAAAGGGCAACCCAGATCCCTTGTGGCGTCAAAGCTTTCTCTTGTTCTGGCGTCAGGACCTTGGATTTTGCCTGATTCAACAATCTCCGCCCATCGCCCGTGAAAGGCTGTGACGGCGTGTTGCCGTACTTTTCAGCAAGATGAGATGTTGCGATTCCGACCTTATCAGTTATCGTTTTTGGCGGCGGTGGCCGATTCCAAATTTCATCCTTCTGAATGTCGCCCATTATTCTTGGCAGGACTGGAATCGGCTTTTCCTGTTTGGCGGGAACTTCTCCGCTAAGCATGCTGACGATCTGCGGGGTCCTGTCGGGCTTGGGCTCTAATGGCTCGGTTGGCTTAGATGTTGGGTCGCGAGTCTCTACTCGAATATTCATTTCGGTGATGGTCTTGGTGCACGCAGATAAGATCTGAGACCAAGTCGATCCTCCTTTTCGGTCGATGTCTTCGAATATGGCCTTTCGTCTTCCCTGGAAACGTTCTGCAATCAATACCAACTCCCAGAACGCGAATGCCTGTCAAAATCAGTAAACAGCCAGAACTAAGAACAAGCTTTGAACTCACCCTTGTTTGTAATTTCTTGCCTTTCAGACCAGTCAACAAACTTCCGTTCGGATCTTTCGATTCATATGTGATTGGCCTGTCATTTTTAAGAGGTTCTTGCGCAACATAGATTGAAAACACACGGTTGCTAACCTCCCAGATGAGGATCAGCAAAGTTCCTCCCCAGATCGTCCGCCATAAAATATGCCAGTGAAAAGGGCTGGCGCTTGGAAGTGCAGTGGACTTCGGCAAGTTCCATATCAGCTTGGAGAAGCCTAACGTATAGCTCCAAGCAGCATATCTGATCGATATCGCGTAGATAAACGGCGTTAAAACCGTCATGACCAAAGCTCTCTTGAAAGCGCTGCCCGCTATGCTTGGTAAAGAAGCCCAAATTTTTGTGGATGGAGCTACAGACTCGATCGAACCCAGCTCCGGCTTCGCAGCTTTGACTTCGCTGTTCGTCTTCATGGTTGGCAAATCGACGCGATCATAGTCGTAAATAAGATGTACCGCCGTTTGCACAATAGCTAGAATGAGAAAGAAAGCCATGAGGTATATCGGCCTCTCGTTCAGTCGTGGCCGCTCATTGTTCTTCGCGTCTGTGATCCACTGGATATTGGCGCTTTTCGGCGCCGAGGATATGAATACTTGGCTGTAGACCCAAGCCGAGAGCAAGTACCAGACTGCAGTCTGTACGGTCTGATACTTGAGCGCGTAATCCTGAAGTGTCGCTATCCCTGACGTCGATGTCCGTATGCCGACGTGTAGCTGGGCGACTCGTAGAATAAATATCAAGAAGGCGCAGATGAAAAGAAGTCCCGTACGAATACCAGCTCGTCCCAAGGGGAACCAGGACCAAAGAACTGCATATAAGTTAGACATAGTTCATAAATATAGGGTCCAGTTGGACAAACGAGAATTCCACTCCCCCAATATGACTGCCTCCGCATAGCATAGGCCTAAGGGTACCGCAGCAGCTCTCGTGAAGCGTCTATGTAGCGCAGGCGTCAGGAAGTCCTAGAAACAAAGATTAGCCTTCTGCAACTCGAGCGCGCAAGCTCATCATACCTTATACGGACGAATCCTGCCATTTGGCGCCATATTTGGTATTAAGACGCCGTCACCAAAAAAAGTTTGGCAGCTACGAAATAAAGTTGACTGACGTTGCTGTGTTGATACAGAAGCTCTAAACAAATCCGGATAAATGCGGCCGCGCAGCACATGGAATTCGGAAGCACCCCCCAGTCATCGGAGAATATGGTCGCTGAGGCTCCGTTAGCCGCGTGCTCCTATCGCAATCAGGGTCACGGCGGTCACGATCACAACCATGACGACGACGATGGCTTATCACCAATAGGCATCAAGATTGTACATAGGCACACTCCCACAACCACACTCTCTTTTGCAATACTACGATTTTACATCGCAAGCCGAGATGTCGTTCGATCAGCTCTCGACGCTGGAGTCGCAGCCGACGACGATGCGCTCCGGCGATGCGTATACCGACGATCCAGAGTTCTCCAAGCTATCACAGGACCTGATGAACAAGCTCTTCACACTGACCGGCAACATCTCCCGGCTGTCAAACCAAGTCGCATTACTAGGCACGAAACGGGACACAGAGCGAGTGCGTGAACGAGTACGCGATCTGTTAGAGGAGACGAAGGAGGACTTCAAGAACATCGGAGCGGGCGTGAAGACGATAGATTCATGGGAGGATGTCAGCGTATGCTTTGCCCTTCCATCCATCTATCCTCTAGACTGAGTTTCAGCTGACCTGAGCCCAAAAGCCCTCACAGAAATACACCCAACAAAAACTCTCCCGCGAATTCCAAGCCTCGCTCCAGGAATTCCAAATCGTCCAACAACTCGCCCTCTCGAAGGAGCGCGCCAGCACCACCGCCGCCCGCGCCGCCCTCGAACAAGCCTCCTCCCCTGTCGAGATCGGCGGCAGCCCCTCCATCCAGCTGCAAGCTCAAGAGCAGCTCCGCCTCGCCTCGCAGGACGAGGTCGACTTCCAGGACTCCCTGATCGTCGAGCGCGAGGCCGAGATCCGTAACATCGAGCAGGGCGTCAGCGAGCTGAACGAACTGTTCAGGGATGTCGCGCATATCGTGAGCGAGCAGGGCGAGCAGCTCGATACGATTGCGGCGAATGTGGACAACACGAGGAGCGATACGAGGGGTGCGGATGTGGAGTTGAGGAGTGCAGCGAGGTATCAGAAGAATGCGAGGGGCAAGGCTTGCATGCTGTTGCTGATTTTGTCGGTAATTTTGACGATTATCCTGTTGGCTGTGTTCGTGGGTTAGAATGGGCAGAAGGACGATATCCCGGTCATGGTTGGCACATTTGAGTTTCTTTGGGCTGTTGGGCGTCAGGCATGCTTCAGAAAGGGTGGATTGTTGTATATATTTATTTTTCGGTGGGCTTCTATTGTCCATGGACAAGCCCCTTAGTACTTAGAAGAGATATGCTCCTCGCGCTGAATACTTCTTAATGAACAAACCACTTAAACTCCAACTTATGAGATCCTTCGCCTTGCCTTATACGCCCCTATATGCTCCTCTTTCCTAAATGCCTTATGCTGATGGTTCCTATGGCTCTGAAGTGTCCATCCTGTTGTCCTCGATCGCTTGTTTTGCAAGCGCTTTTCGCTCCTCTTTGAATAACTTGATCTTTTCCTTCATGTCTATATTGGGTACCACATCCTCGATATTCATCGGCTGTCTGTTGAATGGATCGGTTGGATCACTTAGCAGATGGCTTCGGATAGTACTTCTGTCGATCGTCTGCTTGCTCATAGGCAAAATGACTGGATCTTCCATCAACGTACACATCAACGGATCCAGGAATTCGTCTGGGATCTCGCCAAGATCCTCTTCGGCTTGGTCGTCAATCTCCTTGGCAGTCTTGAATTTGGCAATGAGATTGGTCCAAGCGGTCAGTTCCTCCTTGGACTTCAAAGACCAACGCTCCATAATCCGCGTTGCACTCTCGAAGTTGGCAGGCTTGTAGGAGCGTCCATCCCTAGCCACAGCCTCCACAAAACGCTTCTGACCCCCCAAGTTCAAGTAAATATCGATGAACTCAGCAAGAAGTGACTTTGGATTGAAATGATATTTCGATGGATCTTCCACCTTGAGATTCGCCGATTTCGGGCCGACGAGCGTGTCCAGGTTATAGTCAAGCATGTCTGCCAACCGCTGGACGATTTCGGGCATCGTGAAAGCTTCACTGAGAGCGCCCGTGAAAACCTTCATCATCGATATCGTCTCGTTGGCCAATTGCATATATGACGTGGCTTGGCCCTCGAGTTGAGATAATTCGTCGGTTTTAGCCTTGCGTTCCTCTTCCGTCATCTGCACAGAAGAGTTGGGACGCAGAGCAACCTGCAAATCGTGAATCTTCGGGAATTTAGTTAAGCATTCGTCGAGGAGATAAGTCGCATCGTTGAGAAGAAGATTGACATAACGAACAAAGAAGTCAGTATTAGTCTTGCTCTCTTGCGTCAAACGCGTCTTGTAGATATCATTGCTCCAAATGCATTTGAAGATCTGGAAAATCTCATATCGAATACTAAATTTGTCGTAAAAAGCGCTAGAAATTCCAGTATGCTCTGCTTCAATGTAGAACTTCATCAACGCGTGAAGTAAATAGTCAGTTGCAAACTTGTCTGTCGTCAGGGCATCTCCCAGAACGCCCTTTTGTCGGTGATATACAGGGAATGTTCCGTGGAAAAGCAACGATACCAGCCCTGATTTGAGGGATGGATTCTTTATGTACTCAGAATTGCGGAGAAATGTGATACAGAAGACAATAAGCTCATCTGTTTGGGCTGAGATGATAACTTGTGAGAGATAGCTGTTGTAAATCGATTAGCTTGTTTATCTAAAAATTGTGACAGAATCTTCAGCGTACCGGAAAATGAAGTTGAAGTTCTTGACTATGTCATCAAGCATATATTCTGGATAGTTCTTGAAAACCTCGGGTTCTGTATATGACAATGGCAACCTGAACTTTATTAGCATGAGCGGATAATCTTTCACAATCTACTCACTTGAAGGGCTTTCCAGGAGTATAATCAGTACCAGATGCAGTTCGCAGCATAAAGACAATAACATATCTCATGAATTGCAGCGATCGCGCTTGCATCACGTCATCGAAGAGTACGCCCTCAATAGCATACTTTAGCTGCATAGCTTTCTCCAGAACATCATTATACCGCTTCACACTTTGCTCAAAAAGAGCCAGCTGGACTGGATTCTAGCAGTTTGTTAGTATTTAATCTAGTGTATGATAATAAGAAACTTACGGTTGAGAATTTTTGACGTTCCAATTCCATCAACGCCATCTGCTTCTGGAAATACTTGATATCCTTGTCTAAGGACTTCAACTTAGCATTAGTGCCTTCACTGCCATAATGATGAGCAGCCAATGTCAAAAAGAACACCTCTGTGATGAAGTTTGGTGTCCCTTCTAGCTTTGTCTCGTAGAACTTATCGGACGTCTTCTGGTCCGAATTGAGCTTTGTCTCGTCCTTGATATCGATTCTTGGGTTCCTCCTGAAGTAATCTGCATCGATCTTCGAAATCTTCGAGAATGTTGAATCCATGAAAGGCTCGCAGAGCCCATCCAATACGACTGTGACGTTCATCAAGAATCCGTCGGATGAAACCTGCTTCTCGTCCACTTGAATGGCTCTGCGCTTGTGGTTGGCATTGACGATATAGGCGAACCAGTCTAACGTTCGATTCCTCGATGCAGTACTTGCTCGTACGAACTGGTTTATAATATCTAGCAGGTCCTTCTGGTGCGTATTCAACGTCATGCGTAAGGCACTCTGAGAACTCAGAACATGACCCTTGTCCATGGTCTTTGGGGCAGCGAAATAAGTCTTGGTGACATCTGCCTGTAATGGTGATATTCTGAAGAAAGGTCCAAGGAGTGTATGCTGTTCGATGCCAGGGGCTGAGGTGGCCATCTGAAAGAGCGGATCTTCTGCAATGGCTGAGGTGATTTGTGAAAAACGTGTTAAGTTCTTAAGAGCTTGCACATATGGCTTATAGTCATCGTTCATTGTCATCCGTGATAACTGGCTGCTGAGCTGTGCAGCAGTTTTCGTGAACATAAGCTTGACGGTGTCATCTTCGTCCCAGCGAGAGACAGCTTCCGTCAGAAAATCAGGACATATGCCCTTGTCATCCTCGGGTGCTGCTAGGAAATATGAGACCAAGGAGTCTTTGAAAGAGCCTTCCTCACGGCCATATAACTCTGGCACAGATATGGCAAAAATGCAGTTGCTCATACATAGTCGTCTAGCTTCCTTTAGTATAGCATCTTTTGCAGAGGCTTGACCTCTCAGGCTCTTCAACGACTTCATAATACGCTTCCAGCATGGCAGCAAGTAATCCAGTATCGGCTTGTTGTGTGGTATATTGCCGCAGGCTTCCATCAACGCAGAATCGAGCGATCCAAGCGACAATCTAACCGGCTCACCACCATCCTCCAACTCTTGTTTCAGATTTGGGAGGAATGTGAGCTTATGACCCAGCGCGTCTGTCTTATTCTGTTCATCCACTGCGATGCGGAATATGCTCGAAAGGATTCTGCTTTCAAATGCCTCAAGCGACTCAGCTTTGGCTAGGGGTGCCACCTTGCGAGCTGGCGTGCCAGCCAGCCCATCGGATGGTTCTCGTGGTCGCTTCTCAGGTGCCCCTCCAGGTGTAATCCTGATCGAAGTACCTGGAGATGGTTTCGCTGGCTGGACTTTTAGTTTATCAGATGGAATCTGTGAACCATCCTGTTGTCTTGTCTCTGGTGTTTCTGTCTTGGATGCATCTGGGCCCATAGCCTGGGGCGTTTGCGATGAAGGCGCAGGTGTCGCTGGTTGTGAATTTGATCCTTCGCTGCTAGCTTCTGAAGCTTCTTTCCTCGCAGATGACGGACCCCCTAGTTTTTCTAGACGTCGTCGTCGGATCTATACTTAGCTATAAGCACATGTGAGCATGTATTGGAAGGGGGAGCTCTCATACCTGATCCATCTTCTCCTTATCAGGAGCATCAGGAGGTCCCGGCTGCTGAGGGTTATTGCTGTCCATCGTTGCTATACGCCTTTCAAGGGAATATTGAAAGTGTATATACTGTATGTGGGGTTGGAGTTGAAGGAGATGTTGGCCCAGAGTGTCAGCCTTACGCTGTGAGGTTAAACCCCGGTCGCCGATGTCATTTGGGCTGGAAATCGCCTAGGCAGCCGGCTAATCTGCGATAACAACATATTGCTTACAACGCTTTTGGGGGCAACGGAATCTTCTGGAGCTTTGGAAGTGAAATAGGGGCTAGCTGTGAATTTGGGGAGTCTACATCAAAATATAGGGAAAATGAAAAAAGTAGCCCTGTTACTCTACTAAATGAAAATAGTAGCCCATCCGTTTCTCCACCCGCAAAGTGACCCTGCTGCCATAAATCATCACCGATGCCACTGACGGTCTAACGCCTGTATAAGGTTGCTGTCGACATCATCGCCGTTGCTAGACTCGCTGCCGCCTGCTTGCTCGCCCGCTTGACGGGTTACCCCACGATGGGCTTCATCTACAGGATACGGGGTGGAGGGCCGCGTGGGCGGGTGCGCTTGTCGGGCGGGCAGGGCGGGCAGGCGTGGGTTATTATTTTTAATTTACTAGCGTAACTGGGTTAGTTTTTTTATTTTCCCAGATATATAAGAGACCAAAGACTCTGTTTCCAACCATGCCCAGAACGCCATGCTATCATACAAAATTACTGGCGCTCAAAAAGACCCTTTAGGTACTTGTCCCATTGCCTCCAACTTCTTACACGCCTTCATCTCCATACTCCGAGCCTCCTTCATCTTATCTGGATCTTGAAAGAACCAGCCCTGCGCGTCGTTTAAGACACGTTGCCTGCTATCCACTTCGCGTTCACACTCGACTTTGAGTTGTCTGGTATACAATTGCTCAACTCTTTGGTCCAGTTGTACGTAATTCCTGGTTGTATAATCTGCTACCTCTGTCGGATTGACGAAGTAATCGACATGGTGATATTTCGTTGTCCGCTGCATTGTGAATGGTGCTTTAGATTCGAACTGGAATTGAGGTCCTGCTGGTGCAGTGTCTCCTCCACCGAATAGGGAGCTTAATAGCGGTATAATAAACAATATCAAAAGGGGTAATAGGCCGGAGAGGGTCGAACGTAATGTTTGTGCAGGTTCTGCTGTGCCAGGTTCTCGAGGTCTTCGCCTTGGTCTTGCGCCGCCGAACTGGTGAACACGAATGCCAGGACCTCCTCCCAGGTTGAAAACGAATTGCGGACCTGTGTCGAACACGCCGCCACCTGTGCAGATTAGTAACTGTTTTAATATCTTCAGTCGCAGGATGACTACCTCCGAATCCGCCAAAGCCACCGCCGCCTCCAAAGAACCTGTTGAACATCTCTTCCGGACTCATCTCCTCCTCCCATCCGCCTCTCGCCGCACCTGCATGCCCACCAGACGCCGCTCTCCCTGCAAAACCACTGAACGGGTTCGATTGCGGGGCACTCCCTCCGCCAAATCTGCTATCCGGATCGCCACCAAAGCGGTCGTACTTTTCCTTCTTCTCCTTGTCCCCTAACACGCCGAACGCCCGACTAACCATCTTAAACGCTTCGTCCGCATGTTCGTGGCCATTCTTATCCGGATGCGTCAGTAAACTCAGCTTCCTGTACGCCTTCTTGATTTCGCTCTCTGTCACTGTCGTCTTAACACTCTCCAGGTCAAGAATTTCGTAGAAAGCAGTCGGCGAGCATCGTCGCACCCGAATCACCGCCGCCTTTTGTTCGACCGTGTACTTCCGCTCCTGATTCCCCTGCTTGTGGTCCCTTGATCTCGCCTCTCCATTGCCTTTGGCGGCCCCCGAGGCTGTTGCGGACATGTCCGCCTTGGCGCAAGCCTGGTCCTCCTGTAATAGACGATCGAAGAACTGACGTTATATTTTGTTTCGCAAGCTGTATATGCGTATTTGGGGAATTCGTCTGTTGGGGTTGTTAATAGGTGGTCTCTTTGAAGTGTGTACCATGCCGTTGGGTAATGCCTGGATCTCGGCTTTGGCGCTAAGGCTGCAGGGGTATTGATAAGCACGTGATGGCTATCTAAATGACGACGAGGCTGTCGACGTTTATTTTGATGTTCAAGCTGGGAGTTGCAGAATTGCATTCAACCACAGGTTAAATATGGCGCCTTCGAAGGAGGAAATAGAAAAGGATGCCAAGAATGGCGCATGGCAGTTCGTCAATGCTTGGGGCAGTAAGTAACTCGGTGTTTTTGGTTTATTGTTCACATTCATTGAAGTCGATGTTAACGAACCTGCAGGGTCACCACTCCCTCCCATGACGCTTGCGACTCTTGTAACAGCTCTCCATGCCCGACCCTTCCAGCCTTTACCGATGACAGTGCCGACAGTGATGCTGTTCTCGACATATCTCAACCTAAATGATCACAAAGTAGATTCGGCTGGTATTACCGCGGCCTGGTCAGGATTATATCTCATATTAGCGCAAAGAAGGAAACCAGCGAAGTTTATACATAAATTCGGAGCAAGAGGCTTGATTAGAGGAGCTACTATGGGTGTTGCGGCTATCAACCTAGTTGCTTGTGGAGTAACGTATGCATTTGGTCGGGGCAAGCCTGAAGAGGAGGAGTAGCGGATATAATGAATAGGAATAGAAGGCATCAGCATGTATGTAAGATAAATTGAAGGGAGATGAGGGAATCAAAAGCAACGGTGTATCTGGGAAAAGCCAGACATAAGGATGTACTTTATACTTGTATTATTATGCTGATGTCACGGAGTTGTGAATCAAGTCAGGAAAGCAAGCTACTCCAGAAACTGAAGGTGGGAGGAGTCTTTGAGACTCTTTGAGATCGGAAACTTTTATAATTCAATGATGACCAAGTGGTCCTCCAGTATCGGAATGCGCCGAACGCCCAGATATGATCTGGCCTTTGCGCACTGCATTACCAGCCATCTATGCCATGCATGATCCTCCGAGATAATCCTATTTTACACACCATTCTCGAAAACACTTCGTTTATCCCATTGGTCTATTCTCGAAATCATCTCATGCGTGAGTGAAAGTAAGTCATTCCCCAAATAACCATGACGGCGATAGTAACTAGTACCATCTTTCTCATCTTACTCGACCTCGAGATGGGCCTCGGCTTGATGATCTCCCCTCTTGGCTTGATGACGTTAGGCATTCTGATGAAACTTGGCTCGATGATACCGATGAGGTCCGCGACTTCGAAGCGGTGGATGTATTTGACATCAACCTCGCGAACTTTTGGGTGGGCGTAGGTGGTGTACTCGCTGACTACGGATTCGATGGACCAACCCATAATTTTGCGGATTACAGCGACGGCACAGCCAGTGCGATGCTTTTGGCATGTCAGCAACGGTCAACCTGAGGTTCTGATGGAGGTTGCTCACTCTGCCCTGGTTACAATGCAGCAACAGAGGGTGATTTTGACGATCCAGAACAACTTCCAAAATTTGGTTCATGACTGATCGTGGGATGTCGACTTTCTTAGTACCGTCCATCTTGATGACGATATGCTTAATGCCATTTGACTGCATAAACATCCGGTAGCTTTCTGGATGGTCCTTGTCCACCAGCGTACTATACCTTTGATTAGACAAGCTGACAGAAGAAAGACAAGCAATAGACTTACACTATGGTCTTTAAGCCTAGCTCACTCAGGAACTCATGGTCTTCGGCCTCGGGATAGCCACTGCGGTAGATGCCAGGAACGACGATTCCGAAATTTCGAGGACGACCTGGGATCTTTGGGGTCTCCACAGTCTCATCTTGCGAAAGGTTCTCGATCGCTGGGAGGTGTATCAGTATTTAACTTGCTGAGAGGAAATGTGCCTTGAGGCTGACTAACCTTCCTCTGAAATCTTTCGTGTCAATTTTTCAAATCCTTCCAGAATATCATCATCCACCGGTACCAAAGTCGACATCGAGGAAGTGCGCGTTTCTACACGCATTTCGCCCGACCAGTCTATCTCCTGCGACTTTTCTCTCTCTCCGCTCTTTCTATTATAGCCAGCTCCATTGTCAGAGACAGCCTCCTCAATTTGTCTAAGGTCGATGTCACTCTCGAAAACTCGTGTGTTTCGTCGCGCTACCCCATTCTTTGCAACCTTCGAGTCCGGCATCATGCTAATCGTATAATCTCAGAATCCCCGAATAGCCCTCTACAACAGTGTCTGCAGGGCTTGAGTGCAGCAGGTCGCTGCTGTAGCAGGGAGCGCCACCTAAGATTGGTTGGCGAGGCGTTGCATCATGTTCAACGGGAGTTGAGCAGCCATGATGATGATCGTGAAATCGGGGTTTTTTTTGGAAGTGGGTTCAAGCGTAGGAAGAAATTGTGATGTAAATCGGACAAGGTGTAGAAGGTGTAGAAAGTATACCAGGTGTAGCTATTGAGAGAGCGTGTGGCCTGCCTAGAGGTCCAAGGTGGGTGAATTTGTAAAAGTCACTGCAGCAGTTGGAATTGTGGGCTTGGGATACGGAGCCATCCGGAGTATCTACCTATGTATTCGCGTGTGGTGTGAGAAAGATGACGCTTTCTCGAGTTTGTATCCTGTAACCTGAGGCCTAACGCGAACTAAAGTGAAATATTTGGGAGTCCTAAGTCCCATCCGGAGTTCGCTCAGCAGAAACGCCAACCATTAAGCGACGAAGCTCGTGGGGGGCAATTTCAACCACTAATCCGTGTCGTGAAAGTCATCGACCCATCATCAATAATCCATGCTGAATGCTGATGTTGTCGATGGGCCTTCGATGCTCCACTCCGTATCGTTTACGTTGTAGATCTGGGAACAGCTTCACTATGAGGAAACAAAGAACGATCACGTGCCACTAAGATAAAGGAGTTGAGGAGTCTTGAGTTCTAAATTTTTAGGTCTTAAGTTTTCAGGGTCCTATTACCCTTTGATTGGTACCTCTATTCCTAGGTACGCTGGCTGGTATCTATGCTTCATTCCAAGAATCCAAATCGAAACTCCATACACAATGCCGCAAAAATCAAAACCCGTAAACACGTTCCGTTACATCTGCATGAGATACTCATCTAACTCTTAGTGGACTCATCCCATATCGTTCGAAGAGCTGGCGGACCATCATGAAGCCAATGAGTAGAGAGCCATAACTCCGGCCAGAGCGGATTGCTTCAGGAAATCCCGGTTTCAGTACTACCAGAATATAAAATGCTGCAGCAGTCTCGAAAGTTGCCATAACAACGCCGACAATGCTGCTGTTTGAGGAAGTCTTCGCAAATGCAATGGTGGCATGATCTATAAACGACCGACATCCAATGAGGATGCATACAACCATCGACGCCAATGTGATGTATCTTGAGTATTCTGTAGGTCGAGAGTATGAGAGGTTCCAAAACCACAACAGAACACCGAGGGCCACCCACGTGAAGTTACCGGATAATTCAGACTTCGGCGATGTGCTGTCGGTTTGAGTGTTTCGAAGAGAGACTCGCTCCTTTTCAGCTGCCTCTCTCTCCTCAATATTAAAAGCTTTGCCGAAAGCATCAGCGAGACCAGTAGAGTCTCCAAACGCATCTGGTGGGAAGAACTTTGGTTGAGCGAACTGATAGTCCTTACGGATAGAATTCGCATCAGGAAGTGGTGTAGGACTCTGCTGCATATCCATTGTCATCTGATTGAAAAAGTTCTGCTTTACCTCATCAGAGGGCGCTGACAGCAGGGGCTGATTCGGAGGGTTTCTAAGTTTGCGAGCTGGAGTGATAGGGGCCGGAGGCACTTTGTACCAGAAAGTCGATGGTTGGGGACCAGACGGGGCCTGGTTGAAAGGCTGTGCTTCTCTTTGAGTCGACAATCCACTGTTAAAGGCTCTATATTCAGATCGGCTTGGTGTCCATTCCATTTCATCCGGATCGGATGCTTCAACAACCTGCATTGGAAGCGATAGGTCAAAGCTAGAGGAGTATCTGGCCGTTCCTTGACCACTCGTATCAGTGAAAAGTGATTTCGAACGAGATATATCCATTGTTGAATTTGGCCGTGAAGGTGTACGCCGATCGATATACGAAATATCGGAGGTAAATCCCTGTGATTCCCATGATTTTCGTTGGTTTAAATTTCCTCGCACCGGAGTGACTGCTGGAGAAATGGGAGAAGGTGCCACAGCAGGCTCTTGAGCAATATTATTCAGGGCTTCGTATAAGGTATTTGGTTCATTATTGGGTGACATTGTACCTTTTCGCTTTGTGATAAGGGCTGCGCGGTCAGGAGTTGACGAAAACAGAGGTTTCGACCTGACAGTAACCTTCTTTGTGGTAGTCGCCGAGATCCAGGCTGTGAAGGCAAGCACAAATGAATGTGCTGCCAGAGTTTTTGATGCTTGGGCATTGTTGAGAACGCATGTGCCACGTGCGTACCAGAGGAGTCCTCTGAGTAAGAAGAGAACAGCTTGGTGGATATACCAGTTTTGGAGGCCATGCACCTCATGCAGACCATTTTTGATCGTATACCTAAACTCGGGGTTCCACCATATACAACTCAAGCTCAATAATAAGCTTGACGTAGCTGGTTCAGGAAGCCGTGACTGGACAATGTCCGGCAGATATGACATGAAAGATGTTAACGCATCAAACAAGGAATAGAACGAATGGACCATGGACGTTCCTGGACCTCCGGAGAGCACAAGATCGTCTTCAAATGAGTCGTTCGAGGTTGGTCGAAAGCCTTCGATGAGAGCCATCACCTCGCACGCCAGCTGCAAGTAGATGCCCCAAGCCCATATAATCCGTCCCCAATCCTGAATGCATTCCAACCAAGTCTGCTTCCTCCTATTCCCAGGGGCTCTATTCAACCGAGTTCTTTCCAGCTGTCTCCCGTATGCATCAACCTTTGCGCCATACACAGCACGCTTCATGCGATCATGGACTCTGTCCACGCAGTTTTCGCAGACTTGGGGGTACCGCTCTTCTAACTGCTTTTGGAAATTTTCAAGATTTCGAGATAAGATCGCATAGTCAGGATGATTTGGGTCTTCCGGGAGATATTGTGCCAAAGAGGAGCGGAAGAGGTGTTGGTTCTTGATGCAAGTCTGGCAAAATACCAAATCTTTCGTCGAGGCAGTGGACCACCCAGGCGGAGGGATAGCTTTTGCAAAAGAGTGGTTCAGAGGAGCTTCGTCAGTTGTCGCGACCGGAGGATCTGTGATTTCGCCATTCTGCGAACATATTAGAAGGGATCTATGCGACTCGACGTCCAATGCTTACCTCGTCCAAGTAGTTCATGGCGTCGCACTGGCGACATTCCCACTGCCTAACCGTGCCATCTTGCTTGCGCGTTGACTTGCGGTTGCAATAGAAACAAACGAGATTTCGACCCAGCGAGGAAGCCATGCGGTCTTTACATCGAGTTTTGGTGGATGGATGCAGAGAAGCCTTCATATGCAGGCTATCCATAACTTTTGTTTCTGCCGCGGTCAATACAGGTATATTGTCTGACCCCTGTCTGAGTCTAGGCGGTGAGGATCTTCATGCTCGGGCAGGAACATTCCTCGGAATTTTGAAGGTTTGACTCAAGATTTTGTAGCTTAAAGACGATTTATTACTCTTTGAGTTGGTTATCATAGTAAATAATTAAATTGTTAGCCGAATCGTATTGCTTAATAAATAAATCATCACTACTTGAACTGAACAGCTAAAGTGAATTTTAGAAAGTGCTGTGAACTTCTCACAATTTTGTGCCTGCTGTAATTCGAACCACCCAGGAACCTCAGCCTCGTCTCTCTCGTTACTTCGCTTTTCCAGCTTTACACTACCAAAGCTGACAAAATGGCACCGCCTACCTCAGCAACCCAGATACTTCATGCCTATAGACATCTATACAAAGCTAGTCTATATGCCGTGAGATACTCAAAGCCCAACCGCTACATTGTCCGCGACGCAATCCGGCACGCCTTCCGCGGCTCTCCAGCGACCGCCTTCAACTCTGACAAGATCAGCCGCACCCTCGAATTCCTCGAAGGAGCCGGCAGAGAGAGCGGAATCGAAAGTCAGATTCTCAGATCCCTATGCAAAGTGGAGCATGAGCGAAAGGGAAACACGATGCGGTAAGTTTGTCCTGCGCAACAGCTGTATCTGTGTGCAAAGAAGTGTCGTTGACTGTTGTCATAGTCGGGGGGCTAGACTTCACAAGAAAAAGCTAAAGCCAATGGAAAAACATCTGCACGACACGGCCTATGATCACTATAACAATACCATTGCGATGTTGAACGATAGCATGGGAATGTGTTTGCCGATACACTGAAAGGGAATATTGCATAGCGGGCCATTGACTATAGCTCCCGGATACTAGAATGGCTCACAGGATATGTCATTCATGGCCTACTGCTCATAATGCCAGCCTCGGGGAAAGTGAGAACACGCAAGGTCTCCCTCAGACAGAGTGTGGAACATAGTCCAGAGCTTCTACAAAGCACATTCGAAAGAGGATTTGGAGCTCGAATATGCGCCTCATGCCTGATTCCAAGATATTACTGGGCTGGATGTTTTGACAACTCCATTCTTCGGACAATTCTACGTTGTTTGAATGCTCTTGGAAGGAAACAGTCTACACTGAGGAGCTGGAAATGCTAGGGAGGCATCAAAGCTTCGAGAGATGAACTGTCGCCGAGGAAGTTCGACCAGCCGCAGAACCTGCAGGATATAAACGCTGATAGGCCGTATGTTTGATATGGACATACCGAGTCTCGCCATCAGTTCGTGAATTGAATAACTTCCTTGCTGCGCAAATTGCGAATTTGAGAAGTCAATAGACATTGGATGTTATCAGGGCCGATCGTGGTCAACTTTCACAGGAGCCGCAGAGGCACCCACCCACTCGACTCCATCATGTGCAATACCAATATTAGATCTTGTACCTTATATATAATCGAATCAATAAAGACAAAGAAACAAATGACAGATAAAATAATTCATTTTTCGTAATAATTTCCGACTCCTAGTGATTGTATAGTACCGTATCAGTAGTGACGTTCCCTCTTCAGCTCAAGCAACCCAAGCTTTCGTCCGGAAAAAGCTCGGCCCATCATCCCGACCTCAGAGCTAACCTCAAACTTACCCAAGAGCCTCAACTCGACGACCTCGTCGCTTCAAACCACCCCCCATCAGCCAGCCATTCCACACCCACCATGTCTGCCAAAGCTGTTCAGAAGGCTGCCGCAGCCGCTCCTCGCGTCATCAGCGTCGACAAGGTCCGTCTTCCCACCCTCCCTCCCCTCAATTGCTCCCAGCCCTTGCTACCGCCCATCCGCCCACCTCATCTTCCACCTCACCTCGCACCCCCCTCATCAGCACCCTTCCGCGTCCAGGTCCCCAGCTAACCCTCCCCTAGAAATACACCATCCAATCCACTGGCATCTGGGAGCGTCTCCGCCGCCTCCTCGCCGTCGACCCGTCCCGCTCCAACGGCGTGCCCTTGAACCCGCAGTTCCGCAACCCCACACCGGGCGCCCTCGACCCGCGCTCCTACGACGACCGCGTCACCATCCCGGCGGGCGACATCGCGCAGAACCCGTACTGGAAGCGCGACACGCGGCGCGGGTATGCGCGCGCCGCCGTCGTCGGACAGGGCGAGCTGGTGCAGCTGCTGAGCGTCGGCAATGCGAAGGAGGGCGCGAAGGGGGAGTTGATCGGCGAGGCTGGGGAGTTGAGGCTGGTGAAGGCGAAGGAGGAGGGCGAGAAGGGAGTCGCGGCTTACTTTAGGGAAGCTGGCGCGGAGGGGGTGTTGGGAAAGGATGGACTGCCGCCGTTTCCCAGTGCGGGTGGCAGAGGTGATCAGCCTATCAGATATGAGATGACGGAGGAACAGGGATATCCTTCGAAGTAAGTTATTTTTTTTGTGAGTCTGGGGGGAGGTGAGACTAATTTGGTGCAGATATCCGTGCAGGACTTTCGCATAAGGGAGAGATGTTGAGGATGCCATGGGGATGAATGGGGCTGTGTGAAGGAACGGTAGACTGTACATATGATATGCTTCGTCGTCACGGGAGAGAATTACAAGTTTCATTACGCATCTATGTCTGAGGCGCTCTTATGTCGAACTGGATATAGCTCTCATATCTTGTTCTGATGACCCGAAAGCCGCGTTGCACACAGCAATCAAACTGGTATCTTTTGTATTACTCATAAAACAAGTGGTATCCCGTCCATCAATAACCATAGACCATGCCCCGTTCCTTCCCAGCCGTCCACAGCGCCAGCCTACAGTCCTCCACTGCTCATAAACAACACATCCTACATTCATCCAATCACAACAGACCGATTCACGCCTTGACAGCTTCAGGCGCCGCGGCATCCCCATCTACCTTCTCTGCCTCCTCCTTACTCTCATCTCCATTCACCTCCACCTCCTTTTCTCCCACCTTGAGCAGTTTCTTCACCCTCTCCACCGTCCCTGCCGGACTGCCCGGCTCCGCCGCGAGCACCTTACCTTCCTTATCCACGACGAAAACGCCGCGCACGGTCCCCGAGGGGCTCTTCTTAAGGCCAATCGCGGCGATCAGCGAGGCCTTGGGGTCGCAGAGCAGGTCGTAGGGCAGCTTCTGCTTCGTCTTGAACGTCGTGTTGGCCTTGGGGCTGTCGGTGCTGAGGCCGAAGATCGCGTAGCCCGTGGCCGTCAGAGGGGCGTAGGAGTCGCGGAAGAGGCAGGCTTGGGTGGTGCCTGAAGTGGTTGTCAGCTTCAATGATGGCGTAAATTGAGAAAAAAGGGGGGATTATGGGATACTGGGAGGATTAGGAGACGCGGAAAGCAAGGCAAGGGGAATATAAACATACATCCCGGCGTGCTCGCGCGCGGATACGTGAACAGCACGACGCCCTTCTCGCTGCCCTCGACGAGCTTCTGCAGCGTCGTCTTCGCGCCGTCCTGGGTCTCGATCTCGCCGCCGAAACCGACGAGGCTGATCACGTCGCCGGCGGCAACCTTGGCGGGCTTCTCGGCCACGGCGGCGGAGCCATTGGCCTTCGGCTCAGGCGCCGCCTTAACTTTGGCGGCGGCGCGCGCGATGGGGGCCTTTTTCTTGGGCGCGGGCGCGAGGACGGGCGCGCTGGGGGCTTTGCGCTTGCGGAGCTCGGGGGGCATGATGGGATGGAGGTTGTGATGGAGACCCTTGGGGAATTTGCAGGTATGGGAGTATGTAGATGAGGGATGGAGAACTTGGTTGGGAGGTTGGAGGTGGGAAACGGAGGCTATATAAAGTGGGCGGGATGATGTGATCGGGGTTGCCGCGAAGTGAGAAGAGGTGCGGTTGCTATAGTCTAGTCGTGTCGCGAGGTCAGTAAGCGCGCGTGTTCACAACAAGACTACAGGAGGGAAGGGGGGGAAGGGGGGGAAGGGGGGGGAGGGGGGAAGGGGGGAAGGGAGGGAAGGAGTGGTTGTTATAGGATTTCGGATTCCCAGATTCACAGGTACAGGTTACAGGTACATGAGGAGAGTAAGATGTGAAAGGGGAAGCCGAGAGCACAGCGTTTCATGCGAGGGACGCTGACAGACTGAGAGTTGGTGTAGTAGTAAGTTAGTAGTCTGAGGTAGCAAATGGGAGGGCCGGGCTGGAGGCACGATCTGGATTGCTGGGTGAATTGACAAGCGTGCACAGGCTTCTTTAGTGCGAGGCGGGGTTGGCGGTAATATGTCACGTGCGATGGCGAGGATGGGTAGAGGTGTCGTTATCATGACGAAGGCCGTTCTTCGCTGAGGATGACATATACAGTACGAAGTATAATCCCGAGGAGAATGTATGTAGTATGTATGTACTTCGTCTCTAATACTCCAATACTCCAATACTCCAATACTCTAATACTCTAATACTTATTCGGTCATTCCATGCAGAGCATTCCGTTCAAGGCCTGGATGTGCGTCATTCGACGATCTTTACTCCTGAGGGGTGTGGAAAGCTGCCATATCCCCGGATATGTATAGTTCTACAGTAGAATAAAATAGGGTACCATACATATATAACCAAGGTAGTTGTTTGATCCCCGCGCCTGAGAACCTACTGCAACTGTACGGTCTACAGTGCACGGTCTACGGTGCACGGCGCATGACAACACTGTGGATCACGTGATACTGTCGATGATACATTTGGCTGTCGGAGATAGGATACTCCAACTCCGGGACCGTTAAATCCACTCAATCCAGCCAGGCACATGCATTTCATTTCATTTCGTACGCGAATTCCCCCTCGATCCCTCGACCTTGGCCGGATCGGGAAAGGTCACCACGGGACGTCGGGAGAAGAGGCAAATCTTTGACACTTCCCGAAGTCGCTCATAAGAAGAAATTCGCGGGCTACAGAAAAGATGAACGACAAACTCTCTTCTCCCGCTTTGTAATTCTAGTCCAGCAATCTTCGACTTTGCCATCTCCATCTACCCATAGTCTTTTAGCAACGTAATAAGCGCGTTAATTCACTATCACTTTCATCGCGAGACCCAAGCAGTAGAGATCTTTGTTCGACTCGGAAATAATCTACACCAGCAAAAACCTCCACACGCGATCACATCATTAGCGTGCAACGCACACGACCATGAAGGTGTTTTCCAACGTCTGCCACTTCGACTACTCCTGGGAGGAGGTCTCGACGGCGAATTGGAGAAAGTACTGTCCTTGGAACGATAAATCTACACATGTCATCGCCGTCGACACACTATCGCGGACCGTCGATCCGGACACCGGAATTGTAAGCTTGAATGCCGTCAACTCCTTGCGGACAACTGCTAACATCTCGTCAGCTTCGGACTGAGAGACTCATAACTTGCCAGCAATCGGCACCGAAATGGCTCCTCGCGATGATGGGTGGGAACGAGACATCTCATGTCCTTGAGACGTCCTATGTCGATCTCGAGACAAAGAAGGTGACAATGTGCTCGACCAACCTCACCTTTTCGAATCTCATCGCCGTTCAAGAAACCGTCATCTATCGACCGGCCTCGGATTCCAAGACACAATTCCAGCAGGAGGCAAAGATCACGGCTGTGTGCGGAGGATGGCAGAAGATCAAGAATGCCGTGGAGGAGGCGACCGTCACGCAATTCCAGAAGAACGCCATTAAAGGCCGCGAGGGCTTCGAAGCCGTGCTCGAGATGAGCCGAAGAGCCTTCAGCGAAGAGAGGGACAAGCAGAAGATGATGGTATAGACGCCAGCATTTCCATCCTTCGTGTACCACGACATTACGACTCGTATCGATTCTGCCATCCCATTCGTCGATTAGCGTTGCATAATAGAGAGTTTACAGGAGTTTTGATTTAGGGATTGGGCATAAAAGTATAAGGCGTTGTTCGAGGGCGAACCGGCTCCGTTTTGTGAGCGCTTGTGCGATAGAAGTCGATGGATGGTGCCGATAGATTTTTAGAAGACGATACCCCAAGAGGACGAGAACTGCTCAGGTCCCGAATCGGAAGGATGGAGAGACAGGAGGACTCAGATAGGGTTGCCTAAAATTTAAGATATTCTGAACAGACATCATCAGTTGCGGCTCAGATGTGGTCGTCGTTCATTCTCGTGATGGCCATTGCGCTTTATATGCTCCAGGCATTCAAATGGACAAGAGTGTTACTAAAGTCAATAGAATCATGACGGCTAAAAAGAAAATAAATAGGGAACATTAGACTCGAGTGCAATATCTCTCCCCGTTTCAATTCTCATCACATGACCATCCAAACACGGTAACTTTGACGTCTCCAGGCTAACATCACAACATCCATTCCATGAAACACCCAAAGACAAGCCTCATCATCAATCATATGTAATGGATTCTGCAAAACAGCAGCGGATCTATGAGCACTCCCACCCTATTCCTCCAACGTACTCCAGGCTTGACGAGATCCAAGAATACGACGCATCAGGACAGCTTGTCGCAACAGTGACCACTCTCCATGGCGCCTTTCCCAGCGAGAGCGCGCATTCCTACGCCGAGTCTTCGCTCACGGATGCCTTTCTGTCCAAGTTTCCCGAATATCGAGTTCAGGTGTCTGTAAGTCCCGTTTCTAACATGCGTCTTGAGCTCTCGATGTAAATGAGACTGGGAAGGGATAAGAGCTGTTATGAGAGGCATGCAGATGCTGTTGTGCCCATGCTGATATTCAAAGATCCCGAGGAGCTCGCAGACCTGGTTAAAAAGCCTTATGGAGGTATTCCTACCGGATGGTTATCCTAGCAGTGTTACGGAGGATTATATGGAGTAAGTATTTCTCTGGTACGTCTTCGTGCAATGGGATTTCCTAACATTGTTCATCCTTTAGATATCAGATATATGTAAGTTCTATTCAGTCTTGTTATCTTTTCTGATCTTCTCTCAAGCCAATGTTCTCTATTCCTATCTTCGAATAATTTCGTATGTCTTACGTCTTTTCTCCACATATTAGCACACCGTTCAGAAGACTTCTGTATTCTTTGATAGCAGCATGGCATATGCGAATCCCGCTCTTTCACGAGACGAGAAGCTGAAACAAACCCCGTCAGGACTCTCTTCAAGCATTCTCGAGCTCAATAGCAGGTCTCCTTGCATCCCGAGCTGTCCTCGAAGGTACACCCTCCCAGCCCCTCCTATCCCCAACCCAATTAACCACCCCACAGGCGTCGGGGTCGGCGACGCAACCGCCTCCCCAACAACCGCCCTGCTCCTCTCCGTCCTTCAAGACTCCATCGGCCGCATCGGCACCATCCTCTTCGCCTCGCGGCTCGGCCTCTCCCTGGAGCCCGAGTGCAAACGCTGGCGCTTCGCCGCAGACATCTTCAACGATGCCGCCATGATATTCGATTGCCTTTCGCCCGCGTTCCCCAAGAGTGTCAGGGTCGGACTACTGAGCGCCAGCTCGCTCCTGCGCGCTCTGTGCGGCGTGGCTGCCGGCTCGGCGAAGGCGAGTCTGAGCGCACATTTTGCGCAGAGGGGGAATCTGGGGGAGTTGAATGCTGTGAGTCGCCCCTACCCTGTCCCACATGCGTATCCCTTCTTCTGCTCCAGTTGCTACGGGCAACTTGGCGTGACGAGCCGCGAGGACGTCTACGTCGATTCCATCATCGCACCGTCAATCTCGAATAAGTCGACGACATGCTCACGATCGCGCAGAAAGACTCCTCCCAAGAAACCATCATCTCCCTCCTCGGCATGCTCACCGGAACCCTCGTCGTCTCCCACCTCACCACGCCGCTCCTGACCTGGCTCGCCCTCCTCACCCTCCTCGCCATCCATCTCCTCACCAACTACCTCGCCGTGCGCTCCGTGCGCCTGCGCACCCTCAACCGCCAACGCGCCGGCCTGGTATTCTCGCACTACCTCTCCCCCTCCCCTCCCTCTCCCCCTCCCACCCCACAAACCAAGCACAGCCTCAACTCCCCCGTCCTAACCCCCAACCAGACCTCCCCCCTCGAATCCATCATCCCCCTCCGTCCCTCCTCCCTCCACCCCCCCCTCCCCGCCACCGCCCAGTTCGCACCTCTAACCACCCTAACCACCCTCCTCCCCCCCAGCCGCCTGCCCCAGCTCGTCCGCCTCTTCGCCGCCGAGCCCTTCATCCTGCACTACCTCCCCCTCCGCCGGCGCGCGACCATCGTGCTCAAGACGCGCGCGGGGAGCAGGGAGGTGCTCAAGGCGTGGCTGTGTGCGCACATCTGCGCCGGGCTGGGGGGTGAGGGAGGGGAAGGCGAGGATGAGGCGACGAGGCGGCTCGAAGCTGCGCTGCGCGAGACGAATCGCGTGTGGCCCGGGCTGCTGGGCGGGTTGGAGGGCGCGGGGTGGGACTTGGAGGTCGGGGCGTTGGAGACGAGGGGGGCGAGGAGGGTGAGGGTTGTGGAGGCGGGGAAGAAGGGGGAGTGATGGATGGGTGAGGGGGCGTAGAGTTGGAGGGAGGAAATGCACGCCTTGGGATCAGTTCAGTTCGGTCTAGACTGGGGAAGGCAGGGACAGTGAATGAATGATATGTAATTGTTTTTGTAATTTTTTTTTTTTTTACCGACGTGAGAAAGATGAGATGGCGTCTGGAGCATCTGGACGTCTTCCACGTCGAAGAACGAAAAACGAGCTAGCTAGCTAGCTAGCTGGCGAGGCGACAGAGTATCCGCCGTGTCCCAAGGGTCAAGTCCACGTGTATGTTGAGCCCTGGCTTGTTGGACTCGCGAAACCATCACGCAGGTGTCCTGCGAGGACTCGTGGGGAAGCGAAATCTCCAGCAGGATGAGACGAAAGCGCAAAAGTGCCGTTGGTTTTGATTTTCGGTGTGGATACAGGCCGTGAAAGGGGTGGCATAGCGATCTTTTGGTCCCTCGGAATGCCTATATCTACCATCCATCCCTAGTTCACATTCATAAAGCACGCCGCCACCAGCACACGGTCACCACATCACATCACACACACGCAGGCCCCATCATCATAGAGTTACAATAATCTTCCATTCGTCCCCATCCCCCAATGCTGTCCGAGGAGATCTGCACCACCAAATGCAATTCCCTTCCCTTTCCCTGTCCTCCTCCATTCCACCCAATGCTATTATGCTCATCATGCTCATGCTAAAAATGCTCATCCCCATCGCACATCCCATCCCATCTCATTCCTTCCCTCTCTCTCAACTCAAGACACGTAGAGAAGGTTGTACCCATCTATCCAACAAAGCATGACGCCAAAGAATGTCCAACGCGATCTCTATAGCCCATAGCCCGAGCCCAAAAACGCCCGCTACATGAGAATAATTGTATGTAAAGCTCCAGAAAGAAAAAGAAGAAAATTAAAACAGAGTTGCCCCCACCCATGTGCCCCGTGTGCCCATTTTGCTTGCTTCCCGATGTTTGCGCGCAACCCGATATGATATGAGGTGTGTGTTTTGAATGATGATGATAATGATGATGACGATGATGAATGGACCCATCCTTATCAATGCTATTTTCGTGCTCTCGTTCCGGTTTAGTGATGATGATGATGCTTTTTGTGTTGTGATATGACGATATTACACACATCTCGATGTGTATGTGCTAAATATGCTATCCTTCCCTTCCCTTCCCAGCCATCCATGCATTACCCCCTTGCGTTCATATTCAGCACTTTCCAGAGCAATCCCTTCTTCGGCCGGTCGTCCAACGGTGGAAATTCCAGCGTCGTCCTGAGCCCCGTGATCGTCTGCTCGCTGGCCTGGGAGTCCATGCTGCGCCGGAAGTGGTGCTCCTCCTCCCACCCATAGCGGTCGTAGAAGCCCGAGTCCGCCGACGTCAACGTCATGGACGAGTGCACGCTCGCCTTGTCGACGAGGGTGCTCGCCAGTGACGTCAAGCTCATGCTCGGACTGGTCAGTGCGATTGGATGGGGAGAATGGCTGGCCTGCCTAGCCGCCACGGCTTTCCAGCTCGGCTCCAAGTTATTATACGGTGTTGATGATGATGTTTCAGAAGAGCCACGGGGAGGCAGTTGCTGTCTCGCTTCCGCGGCAACGACGGAATCGATGGTCGGTGCCGGCTTGGCATAGATGTACTGGGATTGCAACTGCGGCCTCGGCAGCCATCGTAGCGGTTTTGGCCCTTGCCCTTTTGCGGCCACGTCAATCCCTTTCCCTCCTTCTTCAACTCCTAGATCAACTGTCTTCAATGAAATCGATGAGGATGTTCGCGAGCTCGACGCGAGAGGCGAGTTCAGCGTAACATCGAGCGGTACTACGAATTTCGAGAAGTCGATCGAGACCTTTGGGGTTGCTTCGGGAGTTGAGGATGTTGACGTGACCTGCTCATCCTACCGGATGTTCTCCTCTCTTGGATCATTTCCCCTTGAAGAAGAATAATAGCTGCCGCTGGTAGTGCTCGAATCTGATTGATGACCTGTTCGGGACCTTCTCAACCCCAATTTTAAGCCCATCTTCTTCCAACTGCTCTCATCTCCTCTATTCACTTTAGGACTCAAGTCAGCTGCCGTACTCATGAAGGAGTCAGACATCGGTGGTGTCATCGGTTCGGTAAGAGAACTCGGAGAATCGGTGCTACTGTCATCTGTAAGTGCACCATCTTGCGCGTCGGTACTGCTTGAGGAAGATGAGACGTGTGCAGCCTGCCGACCGCGCTTTAATGCAGTAGTCAAATGAGAATGCTGCGAGGACCGTGGCGGTTGCCCCGAGTATTGGGTATCACGGCTCGAGGCACTACTCGTTGCAGGGCTGTGATCTCTTTGCATCGCTCGCCCTGGAGACATCGAACGACCTCCGCGAGCATCCGAGGAGAACATGTTCGACATGTCATCATTTGACATCCAAGGGCTAGTGTAACTATTTGGACCTCGGGCGGATGAAACCGAATTCAAGAATGGAACAAGTACGCTCTCATCCATAAGCTCGTACACAATCCTCACGGCCGTATCCAGTTCGGATGGATGTGGCGGAGTGTATTGGTTTGGTGATGAGAGAAGATGATCCCGAACGTCTGAGGGTAAATTGACTTCTCGGGGACCATTTCGTGTGATGTAGGCATCCAATAGCTTTTGCCATAGCATACGGACATATTCGCATCCTTCGGTTGCCGGCGTTATCGGTGTGCCTGGATTGCTAGCAAGCAAAGTTTCATAATGTTTTCGATACCGCGAGGCATCCATTGTGAATTCCAGAGTTTCTAAGCAGTGATTTTGGGAAAGATATGCCATGAAAGCGCTCAGAGTCCATGGTGGTGGTGCTGAATTCGCGAGAACTTCTCGCAATGTAGGTCTTCGTGGACAATACGGACCAACAGGTATGGCAAGGCTCAACGGCCTCGATGGCAAGTGCTCGCCAGAAGACATAAATCCTTCGTCGTCAGCGTCCCAGTCGGACAGGACTGTGGAGCAGCGTGGTGATGGATCTCTTGATGTTGTTTCGACGTGAAGTGATGGTGGTTTTTCGCGTCTCGATCTCGACTTTCTCATTGCGCTGCGGAGGTATTTCATGGAAGTCTTAAGATGATGCTCTAGCTTCTATCTCTCGGCTATCCGTCGAAGATTGAAATATCGACTGTTGTTATCGTGTCGAGTACATCGGCCAGAGGTTTGTTTGTGTTATAAGGATAAGAGGTGATGGGATGAATTTTCTGTTTGCTTCAGCACGACGAGTTGGGAATCTGATCTGATTGGGAAATCAAAGGAGAATTAGACACAACGTCGTGGCGTCGTCAACGTGTAGGCAGCCGTGTGTAACAGGTCTCTCCCCCAATGAGACGCTATTTTTCATATGAGACAGGCGGGTATCGACAGATGGTGATGCCGGATGAAATGTTTCTGGATTGCTCGTGTCCGAAAGCACGGGAGCGAGGGTACCGGGCACGAATGGCGGAAGGTTGCACGCGTTGATCGTCTACAAGTGTGACAGGTCTTGTCTTCCAGCCTCGATGCAGTCTGCCGGTATGTAGACCTTCTTTCCGATCGTAACACCGGGATGGAGAAGATCTGAAAGGCCAGTTATAGTTGCACAGGCTCCAGAATGAGTAACCAGGCTCGCGGCTTGTCTCGGACTCTATTACCCAAGGAAAGAATTGACGCAGGTCAAACGCAGACCAGCCGAGCAAGGCTTGTGCAAAAGCGAATAATGGGCGTTTGTTCGAGATGCCACTTCTCCTGATATAAATGGGGAATTCAAGGTCCAAGATGTTTCAGGGATCTTACGAGAGCCTGAGGTCAGAAGTGGGTTGTGCTGGAGCGTAGACGTAATAACGCCTATTGTGGATTTTGTAGGTTGACTCGAAGAGGAAGGCTGATAACATCAAGGCAGGGCACCGGTTTCGACAAAGCAGGCTCAGCAACTACTAGCCGTGACTACAGTCGTGGAGTACTGTTCGGAGTAGAGACCGTTATGGCTGTGTCTGGGCCTTTGAGACACAGAGGATCAACGTGGAGTGTTGCGTGGAGTGTTCCGAACGGTGAAGGGCCCGCAAGTGAGTCGAAAATATTCGGATAGCAGCGTCGCAGAGTAGAGACTCTGGCTTGATAATAATGTCTCTCGGAGAAGGCTTGTCTCGAGAAGGAAGGGACGTGGAAGCGGAAGCAGACGCAGTCTAGATGTGTAAGACGGAGGAAGGCGTGACTTGACTTGACTCCTGGCGGGGAGGAGAGGAGACGAAAGAAGGTCTTGCTCTTGCTCCTGCTCTTGCCCTACTTGTGACGGAAGGCTGCGCGTGAGAAGGTTTGCTCGGATTGTCCCTGTACAGCGTGAGTGCTAGCAGTGGAGCAGCAGAGCAGAGATGAGTAATGCTGGTGGTGCTGCTGCTGTGGGCCGTTTTTGCTCTGGGACGCTTCTTGAAGGAGGTCAGAACGGAGCAGATACGGAGTTCGAGGCGGCTTCTGGTGATCAAGACGAAGCAGAGATGATGAGCGTTGGTTTGTAATAGTGGAGACAACGGTGGTCTCCAGGGCTCCAGGGCTCCAGGACCTCCAGGGATGTTGAACAGTGGAGGGTGTACTGTGTAGGTATGTATGTATTGTATTGTATTGTAGTGTATAGTCACTGTACAGCGTCCACTATTATTGTGTACATATTTGTACAGTATGGATGGATGTATGTATGGACGTATGTCAAAAGGGGGGGGGGTGTGAGGGAAGAGGAGAAGGTGGTGGTGGTGGTGGTGTCTTCGCGTTAGACAGATCTGAATGTGGAGTCGACCAAACTGCCAATGCAACTAGGGCAAACAGCCTTGTCGCTTCCCGTCTTCAGAGCGGCGTCACTTTGCTTGATTAAGTCCTTAGCTCCCTGTCCCGTATTTCTTATCGTACTTCTTATTTGTGCCGTTAACGGAGTAATCCTATTTGGACCAATGTGCTTACTCTATACTCTATGATATCTATGATGTAAGAGTGGTGAAGCTCAAAGATGATGAGGCTGGCGATGTTGATACTCACTCCTCTGCAGAAGACTGAAAGACGATGCAAGATGCAAGATGGACACGGCGTGGCCGTAGTAGTCTTTACTTAAAGAATCCCGACAAACAAGATGCTGGAAAAGCCTCCCGTCCAAGGGAAAGGAAGAGTGGCTGGCACTGACGCTCTCTTCCGCCCGCCCCTCTCTAGCCATGTGAAGATGTCAATAATGAAGAATGAATAATGAATGAAGAATGAATGAATGACAGCGATTATTGTGTGATCGGGCGCCTGACAGGAAGGGAGGGATAAGCAGGGACAAAGGAGAGGAGAAAGAAGGGTGATGCAGTGGCGTCGTTGTGAGTTGCGTTTTCTTTTGTCAGGAGAGGAGTGTGGTCGCGAAGGCTGAGGCTCAGGCTGAGGTAGAGAGAGGTAGAGAGGTAGAGCTCCCTAGCACGATAATCAATAATTGGACACGGTGGGGTGACAGCGGGTGGGCAAATTGACACAACAGCACTGTGACTACTTCATACGCCATTACTCCATCATTACTCCACTCCGTCCATTCCTCCGTCCATTCCTCGGACGACGCCGTACTCATGAGCAGACATAAAAGATGGGACGAGACAAACGCCGTCTCAACCACCACCTTTCATATCCACTGTGACAATGGACCATTATTAACGATCATCGCCGCTTTCATTTTAGAACTAGCTAGAGGGCGGGACTTCCATGTAGGCTGATAAACCCGTGCCTGAAGCTGCATGTCGTGATTGGTTGGTTTAGGACAATACCTACGGAATCTGCATGGAGGGAACTAGAAAGACGCTAGAAGAAACGAAAGGCTAAGAAGTCTGCAACATCCTGGCCAATCAGGCAATGGCAGCACTAGGTTATTCCTTTGTCCCCAATGCGGGCTTTATTGCTAAGGTGCTGTAGGTCAGTCTAGACCATGCTAGGCCACACTAGGCCAAAACAGGCAGTAGCGTAGACTTTTGGATGCAGCATGGAATGTGTGACCAAGACTGCCAAGACTGCCTAATGAATGGGATGATGGATGATAGGGATAGGGATAGGTGATGGATGGATGGATTAATGCGATGTCATACCATCATGCCATCTATGCTATGCTATGCTATGCTATGCCCCTCTCCTCTCCTCTCCTCAGCCTAGCATCTTGCACGTGCTCATTGTACCAAGTAGTGACCCGTTAATTACAGAGTGAATGCTGTCGCAGATTATTGTCAAACTCTTGCTCTTACTTGTCTTCTCTAGGTACCTACTAGTACTACTACCACGGCCTTCCCAGGCAAATGACGGAAGAGTGACGGAAGAGTGACGACAAAGATTGCCATTTCGCATCTGCCAACCATGGATGAACATCGCTTGTTAGTTCTATTATTCTGTACCGGGTAATGAAAGCTCTCCTGCCCTCACGAAGAATTTGTCAAATCTCAGGAATGACTGCCAAGAGAGGAAGGAATGGCAATTGCGATGCCGAGAAAACCCTCGAAACAAGAGTGTTGATTAAATTCGTACTTGAATAGGCACTTAGTTGCCTTGCCCAACCGTTCCAAGAATCTAACTGGAATACTGCAATGTCGAGAAGCTTCTCTCTGAACAGCATCACTCCTCAGTCATGCCTGTACTCGGTAAGTCCTTTTCTCTTTCTCTCTGTTTTCCGACCTTCATCGTTCATCGTTCATCCTTCATCCTTCATCCTTCATCCTTCATCATTTCATCAGACTCCTTTGTCAATTTTACAGCACACGACTTTTCCCAGTCAGCCGTGTGGCTTTTGCCACTTCATGTGCTGCATCCGCTGGATTCGACACATCAGCACTCTAATCTACTCATGTTCCACAGGTACTACTGTATGTGCTTGTACAAGGTAAGTACAAGGTAAGACGGGCTACAGTGGAGTGGTAGAAGAACAAAAGAACACTCTTTAATATTCGACGATGAGGACCATGACAACGTGTACAGGTAACACCACAGTCCACAGCAAGCCAGGACAGTTTCACCTTAACTTCATATTCCATTCCTTCACTATTGATTGGATCCAGGTGTGCAGATCTTCATCTGACTGCCGCAACATTGATTGGATCAATACCTATATATGAGATTTGGCTGCCCACACCAAGACATGAAGCTGGATGCAACGGGCAAAATGAAATATACTACCTGCAGCGTGCCTGGCCGTCGAGATAGTGGACAGGCTTGCAAACTTCGGGCCACATTCGACCAGCCGTTGTGAAGTGCAACATCCACATACGACGATACAGGCAGCACGTGGGCAGAATGCCTCGCCTCAGCTTGCAACGGTTGTCCCCCTCACCTCATCGGCCTTCGGAGATGTTAAAAATCATTCGTGTTTGCTTTCTACAATTGCATGTACTACTAGAGTAATGGGGCTCGGTTTAGCCTCTATTGTTATTAAAGCTATGGAAGGCTTTTCTATAGGATTTTTACGAAGTTAGGTCTTCTGAGCCTCATGAAGCTTTATATTACTGTCTGGCATTGTTGTTGGACGAATACCTAGGGTTATGGTACAATTTGCTCAAGATCTTCATACCGTTTCTGCACCGTTTCTGTAAGTATGCTCAAGAAACTGCTCTAATCCATGCGCCCTCGGCCCCTCCTAATCATTTACGAATCTCTCGTCTCAAACCATTCTCGTCACTGCCGTGGTCCCATCCATTCGGTCGATCTCATGCGCCACCACAAGTGCCGAGATATCCAGATCTCGCGCGGAAGCCCTTTCTCCACCGATATATCTCCTGTTTCTTGTCACCTTGTGCACTGTACCACTGAACCACTGTGTCGGCCACACAACACCACACAACACCACACACGACATGGGCATCCCACCACACCATCATGCCACCTTCTCCCTTCCAATGTCTCCAGCTCCAATGCAACGGCACGCTTCCCCAGGCCGCGGCGACACGCCTCTTCCACTCACTTGTCGCCTGCATGCGCGACTGCATCGTCGCTGCACGATCGCGCATCGGCATGCTTGGCTGTGCGAGGCTATTCCGATGTTAGAAGGTGGTCGTCCAGGACGCTGCCTATAGCAGAGTCGCCGATATTACTTCTGGCGACACCACTTCTAAAACACGCCTTTCGGCTGGTTCCCTCGTCGGATTAATCGTCATTGCTTGGGCCTTGTCTTGCCTGAGAGTCGGGAGGGCCGCTCGTGCTCTACGGGGCCCAAGACTCGAGAGGTTGTGGTACGCTGACTACTACGACGAAGCCAGCCAGCGCTCAGTCACGGAATCTTCAAGTTCGTCAACGTTGACGTTAGTGCCGATGTTCAGGGTACAAGCTAGAATTGATCCAGGATTCCAGTGAATGTGTGGATGGCGACATAGCTGCATACAAGAGAGGTATGTACCGTATGTACCTACTCAAGCATTCCATAGCCTCTCAATACTCAGCGGGTCCACCCTCGCGCTTCCGTAACAAGAGCACAAAGGAACTATCTCAACGGTTATGGGCGGGCGTTTCGCCTTGCAGAGAGAGGTATGTACAGAGGTAGCAATGATTGCCAGAGTTCCCAGGGTCGAATACAGCACCTATGTACATATGTACAAGCCCTCAGGCATAGGTAGGTAGACGGTAGACACCTTGGCTGTCTACTCCATACGACTCCAGATCTCGCCACCACCTTCTCCCTCCCTCCCCCATGCCTCCGTCGCCGCTTTTACATGCCTTACTCTGGGCGGCCGGAGCGGAGGGGAGGGGGAATCCGAATTATGTAGAGATGATATAGATGCATGAGTGGTAGTATATGGTGAGAGTTATGGTGCTCTACAGAGTATCCTACAGGCTATTCGATGCGCCGCGTACATACTGATGGATGTGTCTGCAGCACGACATCATGTCGATGCAAGCTGGTCCTTTTTACGGAGTATTCCGTCCCAGACAGGACACAACAACCGCACGACGCGACGATCATGGCCGCTGTGCTGTGCTAAACTTGTACCTGGAGGAGTAAATAGGTAGGGGAGTTCGTGCTCACCGCCGCTGTCGGCCCCTCCAGCTCCAGTCGCCGTCGACAAGTTCAAAATGACAGGTCGGCTGCGTCAGATCGGATCCTCTATTCTCCCATCCCCATCCCCACAGTGCCCTAAGCGGAAGTTGCCAAGGTGCGCAAGCTGGTGTACGGAGTAGGGAAAGTTATGCCATTGTGTGTCAGAGACGAGAGACGATGGGGGAGGGTAGGAATGTACTGTATCTACGTACAGTACATATCTATAGCATCCTGACGCAGCGAGGCCAGGCAGGGCAGCGCCCACACGGCCCCGCCAATCTCCCCCCGGCCCACCGATCGCGCTCCACGCGCGCCACCCCGGCCATGGAAGCGAAGGGAAGGCACGCTAGAAGCGTGGCGGAGGGTTCTGGAAGGTTTCCTTCCTGGCTCGGCGAGGCCGGGGTGGTGGCGGCGGTGGTGGTGGTGGTGGTGGGCTGCGACCCGGACTAGGAGGACTACGGTGTGGGAGTCCCACCGCCTTGCGTCACGGCGTCGCGTGTTTACGTGATGGGATGGGGAGATAGATGGCTTTCGTGTTGTTTATGTGGCAAAATAGTTTGACGGGGGGATAGGGGCGATGGTTAGGTGCGGCTTTGGGCGGAATGAGAAAGGCGGAAAGGGGGACCGGGGAGGGAGAATTTGAGACGAGTGGTGAAGAGATTTTTGCTGCGAGCGAGACGGTGAGTAGGGAGTGAGTGAGTGGTGGAGAAGGGCGTGGAGATGGGGAAGAGAGGACAAAGGGGCGTGCTGATTCAGGAGCATATGAGAGGGCAAGGCTGCACTGAAGCAATGGCAGTGGAATTGCTGATCGGACGTTGGTGACTGGGGATTCGCGGTGAGAGAGGAAGGTCATGTTTCGAGCATGAGGGTCTGGGTGGTCTCCATTGCCTTTCTCGTTCGATTTTCAAATATTCAATGTCGGGAGCTGCACGCTTCCGCTGCTCTGTTTTCTTAGATCAGGATTCAGATGGATGGTTATGGCGCTCATTTCGAGGGGTGTGCTGTGCTGTCTCTCAGTTGAGATGTCAAAGCTGGCTTTCTTGACCTTCTGGTACCGAGCAATGAGCATACAGTATGATCCTGTGCTCGAGGGCCTTTCATGAGGTTTTCGAGAAGAGTTGTTATTCACCTATTAATTCTCTGTTTTCTTGGGCCGGCTGCAATGTTTTATTGTCGTCGTCTCAAGGTAAGTGCTGATCTCTCAGATGCCAAACCTGGCTTTCCTTGACCTTCTCATCTCGAGACAGAATCCTGTGTTCTGGCGGCTTTCAGAATGTTTCAAGAAGAGCTACTATGCCTCTATCAATTCTATGTATTATAGATTTCACTGACAGCTTCTGGGAGATATATCGTGCCCCTATTCATTGCGTAGGCTTTTCCGTCCATTTCACAGTTCTTCGTCCCAGAGAGGACCCTGATGTCGTCATTGTCACGACAAATCGTCACTCAGACAAACCCAACCACCATCGTCATCACCTCTTGACGTCAACCCTCATCAGCTCATTTCTCCCACAATAATTTCTCTAATTTCTCATCTCTCCCACTTCCTTCTCCTCTCCTCACCATCCCATCGCTCCCAATTTCAACCATCACCATGACCTCCCCGCTCGCCAGCCACTCCCACTCCAACGGCCCAGCCTGCCATTGCCCCTGCGGCACAGCGGTCTTCATCGGGCTCCGCGCCCTCGACCCGCTCCTGCAGTACGGCATCATCGCCTACGACCTCGGAACCCACATCGTGCAGCGTCTGCGAGGCTCTGACATCCCCGTCAGCCGCGTTGCGCGACAGGGCCCCGCGCGCGACCTGCCCATCTACCGTGCCGTCCTGCTCGCCATGGCCACCGGCTCCTCCATCAAGCACATCTGCTGGGCCACCTGCCAGGCCGAGGAGACGCTGAGCCCCAAGACCGCGGCGCGCCTCGCCCTCACGAATACGCTCTACAACTCGCTGAACACGCTGCTATTCACCACGAGCTACACGTCGCCGTCCAAGGGCACGAGCCAGGACGTGTGCCAGCCGACGCTGGTGGCCGGCTCTGCGCTCTATGTCTTGGGCATGCTGATCGAGATCTACGCTGACAAGCAGAAGAAGAAGTTTAGGAGAGATAAGAAGAATGAAGGGAAGTTGTACAAGGGAGGGCTCTGGGGCGTGGTTAGACATGCGAATTACGCCGGGTATGCGCTCTGGAGGACAGGCTTTGCGGTTGCGGCCGGAGGATGGCCCTGGGGTGCTATTGTCGCGGTGGTCACGCTCGGGGAATTCACGTGTATGGAGACGAGGTGGCTGGAGGAGCAGTTGGAGAAGCAGGTGAGTGGTTGACTGATGGTGTTTCGAAGGGAGTAGGGGCTAATTGAAATAGTATGGGGCGCAGTGGACGCAGTACGTGAAGGAGACGCCGAATAAGTTGATTCCATACATTTTGTGAAGAGGAGGATGGCGGGAATGAATGACGTGTAATTGCTCAGTGGACTCAGACACAAGAATATCTAAAATAAATAATTGTAAATAAAAGAAATCAAGGTTCGAATTCAATAATCAAGACTTTCGACAAGCAAAATCGACATTTGAGAAATCAATGCTTAATGCTTAAAATCAAAGTTCGAGAGAATCGAGACATGTGTTTGTTTTGTCTTTTGAGGGGTTGAGGTCGAAAAAGCACGAGGACTCGTGATAAATCTACGACCTGGACCGTGCGCATAGCTTTGCTATTCGGTTATCTGAGATTGTCAAAAATGACGCTTTATCATCGATTATCTTGGCCAACGACTTACGGAGTGTTTGCTGTAACCGCACTCTCTTTTATCAACGATACTATATAGAGTGATATCACACCTCTCGGGCATTATACTTGATTGTGCATACAGCTTCAAGAACTTTGCGCAGAACACTTGCCTAAGATCTATTCGCTACTGCCCCTCCGACGCCGCTTCACCCCACCTTCAATCGCGATCAAGACACCTTCGAGCTTCAGGAACCGCACAAACGGAGCTACAACTCGCTCGTAGCGAGCCGCGCGGTCTCTTCACGATATCATCCTCATCAGCGGCTCCCCTCACGACTCCAACGATGCAGCTCACCCTTCTCTCGACGCTATGTCCGCCCTCCATCTCGCGCTCCTGGCACTCAGCGCCCCACCCCAGCCTACCACTCCTCGCAACGGCCTCCTCGGACAAATCCGTGCGCATCTACAACCTGCGCACGCTCGCGCCGCACTCCGTCCTCGAGGGCGGGCACAAGCGCTCGGTCCGCAGCATCGCGTGGAAGCCGAACCTCGCGGCCAACAACCTGTCCATCGTGACGGGCTCCTTCGACTCCACGGCGGGAGTGTGGCGGCGCGACGAGGCGCGCGCGCAGGCCGCGAGCCTGGAGACGGACGTGGGCGGCGGGGCGCGCGACGGCGACGACGAGGAGGAGGAGGCCCAGGATTGGGAGTTCAGCCTCGTGCTCGAGGGCCACGATTCTGAGATCAAGGGCGTGGCGTTCTCGCCGTCGGGCCAGTATCTGGCGACGTGCTCGAGGGATAAGAGTGTGTGGATCTGGGAGGAGATCGGGGCGGAGGGCGAGGATGAGTGGGAGACGGTGGCGGTGCTGCAGGAGCATGAGGGGGATGTGAAGGCGGTGGCTTGGTGTCAGGATCAGGGGAATCTGGGCGGCGAGTGTCTTGCGAGCGCGAGCTATGATGATACGGTGAGGTTGTGGAGGGAGGACGAGGAGGGCGAGTGGGGATGTGTGGCTGTTCTGGAGGGTCATGAGGGTACGGTGTGGGGGATTGACTGGGAGCGTCCGGATCCGAAGGCGGCGGAGGAGACGGTTGAGGCGTCGACAGCGAGGCCGAGGAGATTGATTACTTGCTCTGCGGATGCGACGGTTCGGGTGTGGCGCAGGGTAGATGCGGGCGATCCGAGAGCGAGAGCGAGAGCTCCGAGCAATGGCATTCCGTCGACGATGCGACCTGCTGCCAGCGGAGAGACGTGGATTTGCGAGGCTACATTGCCGAAAGTGCATACGAGGCCGATATACTCTGTGAGCTGGAGCAAGAAGACGGGGAGAGTCGTGAGCTGTGGCAGTGACAGTCTTGTGGTGGTGTACGAGGAGCGTCCGAAATCTGCAGACAGGGAGAAGCCGACAGGAGACGAAGCACACGATAGCAACGACGCTGGCACAGACACAGACTGGCACGTCCTAACAACATTGAAGATGGGCCATGGACCCTACGAAATCAACCACGTCACATGGTGTCCCAGATTCGACGGTGGCCGGCAAGGCGATGAAGAGGCTATTGTCACGACAGGCGACGACGGCGCAGTGCGTGTGTGGGCTGTGGAGGAATAAGGAGATCTCTTCTATATCATGATAATACAGGGCCATGATTTGGAAAATAGAAAGGTCTGGAATGGAGTGCATGGCGTGGCGTTTTCTTTTAAGCATTTGGGCGGTTGCATATCCACCGCGTATAAGACGAGCATAGTTATGCTTGCACCGTGAATGAAGAGGTGTTTTTGCCTGGAATCGTTTCCAAATTGCTTGAGTGCACATGACAACCATGGGTGTGACTTCTGCTGTTACTAGTCTATGTCTGTTCGCCAGGTCCTGCATATCGCCAGGTCCTGCATATCGGTGTCTTCTCAATTTATCTTGTCATCTTGTCTTCTCGTCATTTTGCCAGCGTCTAACGGAGTCACATGGGAGAGGCAATACAAGAAAGGAGTTTTATGAGGATAATATAGCCTCCACAGCGTATGACCGCAGGATCTGAGAGTAGAGGAAAGCCAGACCACACTGCACATGGGTTGATGCCCGCCTAGTCTGTTTACCCATAGTTCTGAAAAACTGCAGTCTAAGAACTTCTTCTATGTCGAAATTTCAGCAGATGTGGCATCAGAGAATGGATCAACAGATCTCAACATGAAATCAATTCACATGGGCCTCACAGCCCTTCCTTTTCATAAAGCCCCCCAAGTACAATCTGTCTATGCGTCCCGTTCTGTAGACCAAGACATTTTCGGTTCTCTAGAAGCAAAACTCCCCCCACCCACCAACTAACGCCGCAGACGTTGCTTTCCTTTCCCTATGCACATGCACTCATTGGCCCATCTACGGCTCAGTTCAGAATGACTCCTTCTCCTCGATGACCACGCCCCAAGGATGATCTTCCTTGCCGTACATGATATTCTTCAGCCAGCTCTTGATAACGGCCGTGTAATCGCCGGTGTTCCCACGCGCCATGGGGACATCGATGTCAGTACCACGGAAGTGGATCTTAGAGACGGGGGCGACGAAGTACTAGGGATTGTCAGTCTGTATAAATTGAAGAGTAAATTGAAGGGTACATACAGCAGTTCCGCAGGCAAAACACTCAATTAGGCGTCCGTCTTTGGACGCCTCCACGATCTCATGCATGGTGTACTGGCGCTCCACAATCTCGACGGGCTCAAGGACCTTGCTGTCCGTGAGTCTCTCCCTCGCCAACTGGATCACACTTCTGCGCGTGACACCATCGAGGATAATCTTGTCGCCCAGCGGCGCAGTGATAAGCTGTAGCTTCTCCGTCTCCTTATTTCTAATCAAAGTGAAGAAATTACTCGCCCCAGCCTCGGTCACCTTCGCATCCTCGCCAAACAACCACAAGATCTGGTCGTAGCCCAGACTCCTCGCCTCTTGCTGCGCCATCAAGCTGGGGCCGTAGTTCGCTCCCACCTTTGCGAATCCGAATCCGCCCGGCCAGGCACGCACGGTATCGTTCTGCGAGGCGAGCAGCTTCATGCCCTCCTTTGGCTCGCTGAGCTCGGGCATGTAGGTCGCGATGATGAAGAGCATTGCCTCCTTGGGAGTCTGCACGCCCAGCTCGGCTTGCGTTCCGATCAATGTTGGGCGGATATACATGAATTTCCCGGGATCGTTCTTTGGCAGGAACTTCGCACCGTCAATGGCCATTAACGCCGCCACCAGCTTCTCCAACTCCTCTGGATCGAATGCGGGGAGGGCAATGCGCGCGGATGAGACCAGCAGACGCTTGGCATTGCAGTCGGGGCGGAAGAGACGCAGCTTTCCATCGTAGCCGCGGTATGCCTTCTGCCCCTCGAAGCACTCAGTAGCATAGTGCAATACAGACGCTGTGGGCATGATAGAGAAGGGGCCGTAAGGCTTGAGCTCTGGCGCTTCCCAGCCGAAGCCTACGCGCCAAATGCAGGTTATCATATGGTCGGTTGCGTAGGAAGAGACATTGCGGATTGGGTCATCTAGCGCAGGAACGGCACGAGGTGTAGTGGTACGCGTGAAAACTAGCTTGGAGGCATCGAGGGGCGCGAGCTTCGAGTCGCCATTGAAGGGTCCTGTGGAAGAGAGCTTTTGCCCAACGGCTTCCGCAGTGAGGTCTGCGCCGGTCTGGGCAGCCTTGGGCGCGGTGGAGAGGGCGGAAGGAGCCATGAGGTAGGTATAATATTGATAGGGAGCTTAAAGACGAGTGACGTGAAAGAGCGCCAATGCAAGTATCGTCCTGTAATTAGAGACAATGATCAAATATATGATCAAATATGGACAAAGGGGGAAGAAGTAGTATGCATGATCAAAGGAAGAGGAAGAGGAAGTGAGTCAATGAGAGAGGAAAGTAGAGACACTTTGTAGTGTCAGCTAGGTAAGGTAGGTAGGTACCTAGGTAGGTAGTCACACGCAGACTGAACTAAGATATGGCGGGAGCTAAGAGATAGGTCCATGATCAATTCGATGGGTGCTAATTGACTTACTTGAGCAGTTTTGAGTGGTCAATGACAATGACAATGATAATCGCAGTGTTGGAATACTGCACTCCAGTAGTAGAGTACCTGGATACAGAGCTGTCCCCTCGTACCTAGGTATGCACATATGTACCTATGCACATGTGTATGTAGATACTCCGCAGTCGGACTTGCCTTGCGCTGAGAAAGGCCAAGATAAGCAAGCATGCATTATGTTCATGTTCCCCACAGGAGACATCTGCAACGTTATCACATTTGTGACTTTCGCGGAGAAAAGAGAAATGAGAAATGAGAAATGTTCGAGAAGAGAAGGGTACATGAGTGCATGCCTTCGACTCCACAGGAGCAGATGCAGAATCTCGTGTCGAGTGCGGAATAGAGCGTCATAGGCCGCGGGAAGCCGATTGTAACCCCACGCCCAGGATCTGAACGCCGAGTAAACCGAGTAAACCGAGTAAACCGATTTTCTTCAAGACCACCAAATGTCAGCAGGTACGGCGACGGCGACGGACGAACATTCCTTTGCTTTCTCAACAGAAATGATACTTTTTTCCCTCCTTTTCTTTCCATTAACGTAATATCAATAATATCAATAATACCATGTTTGTTCACAACTGGTGATCCACTCGCCGTGAAACGGCTATCAGACTATCAGTTGATCACATCTGCGGAGACCTGAGATCTTAATTCGCGGCTAACGGCTGCTCTTGCTCTCCAATCTTCCATGACACAGACCTGCCTCTTTGGCTTATAGTCCTCAAGCAGTGGTAGTCATACATTCAACAAGTGTCGAGAATTCGAGAATCCAATGACACTCCATTCAACCGCCCCATGTCTCCAAGCCCTCATCAGCTTGTCCTTACAACAACAGGACGCTTATGAGAAGACTACGACAACATCTTCCAAAAATTATCGATTTTTGAGGATGAGAGCCTCTTTCGCGCTAAGATTCGTCTTGTATAGCTTTTCAGCCATGAATCGAACGTCAGCAATCGTTTTAAGTAAAGATTCCCGTGGCCTGTCACTTTCACTTTCTCAACGTTCGTATCTGGTATGCATCTCTCCCCACCTCAATGAACCATGTCGTGCTTTGCCTTTATCCAATCTTCCCATGTGGCTGCTTGTCCTGTCCCTTACCGAATAAGTCCCAGTCTCGCCTCGACAACATTCACAATCCCTTGCCATTCTGCCATCGCTCCCAGGCCAATATCACCACAAGCCAAAAGTTTACCAATAGGTGGAAGGACTTGGAACCACCCATCGATATCTGCTTCTGTATCCGCGCTGCTCACATCTGCTGATCTGCTTTTCACGCCCCAATCTTCTTCCAGAATTCGAATTTGGCGCGCAGTAACGGGCTGCCTCCACATGGCTGTGTTCATTGCTGGTGCAACGACAATGATCTTCTTCCCCGCCTTCCCTGGTCCATCCACCTTGCTATCGGTATCCCATGCCCTGACAACGCTGGTCAACAACCCGTCGGCGATTCCATTGACAATTTTCGCCAGGCTGTTCGCACTTAGCGGTGCTATCACCATGATATCGGCCCAGCGTCTCAGTTCAATGTGCAGAATAGGCGCATTGCGAGTCCACGGGAGCGCCCACTCATCGCTGTCGTCGTAGATAGCTTCGACATTAGGTGTCGACGCAAGCTCTTGTAGTGGGGGTTGCTCCCCACTTTGGCCCGCTAAAAATGTTTTGGCAGAGGTCGTAAGGATGACGCGAATGGAGACATTGGGATGCTTGGAGAATGCGCGCAGAATCTGGGGGATTTTGATGGTTGCGACTGAGCCCGACGCGGCCACAAGAACATGTAACTTGCCGTCTGAAGCATACTCGGCGGCGCTGAATGGGGCCAGAGGATGCTGGGTATAACTCGATGATGTATCTGCGGGGTTATTTGAAGAAGTCGTATCTAATGGACGATGCGGTGTGTCGGTCTTGGAATCCACGCCCTTTAACATATTTGATCTTTGAACTGTCGCGGAATGATGCTTGCAGTGATAGTAACTGAGGTAATTATGCGTCTCCAAACCAAAAGTAGCAGACAATCTGGGAAGATGAATGTGTCAAGAAACAGAGAAGTACGTCTAAATCGCCGTGATATATGTCGTCGTTACAGTCGTTGTTGACAGGGCACCATGGCTTACGCAGTACCCAAATCTCAGCCTCGCCCCCGAGTGTGCTCTGATTGGTCAACTGTATTGCAAATGCCCAGCCTGGTTCACGACATCACCGATAATTGCCTCGCCATGGATTTTTAGACTCGTTAAGTTACAGCCCATCTTCAGACCATAAACATGATGTTCGCACGACCTGTGTTCCAGTCGGTATGGACTCTATGCATCTACGCGCGCAAGTGATTCAGCTCAACGTTATACTAACAACCACTGTAGGCTTTCCGCCTTGCAGCTCGCCCGGCACCGCTCGCCACCAAGTTCCAGCGCATTTCTCCCATCGCTGCGCGGTTCCTGTCGGCGGAAACCAAGAAGGCAATCGATGAGGCCGTTACCTCAGCTCCAGTCGTGCTGTTCATGAAGGGCACCCCAGAGACGCCACAATGCGGATTCTCGAGAGCTAGCATCCAGATCCTCAGCTTACAGGGCGTGGATCCGTCCAAGTTCACTGCGTTCAACGTGTTGGAGGATGAGGCTTTAAGATCTGGTACGTGATTACAAGATATTGCCAGGGTTGTGCTAATTTGGAACTGCAGGCATCAAGGAGTACTCAGACTGGCCTACGATACCTCAACTTTACGTCGACAAGGAGTTCATTGGAGGATGTGATATTTTAGTTTCTATGCACCAAAATGGCGAGCTTGCGAAGCTGTTTGACGAGAAGAAAGTCCTAGCCCCAGCTGATACTGAGGAGGCAAAATAAGGAAGACCAGGAACTTTGTGAACATCGGTTGTGTATGATTGATCCGGTCGGTATAGTCTGGCCTGTACTGTATAAATTATAGAGGTTTTACCATATTTCTTGTCACCATAAGTTGTCGATAAATCTGAGCATCATTTAAATTCTCCTTGTTCTTTCATTCTTCCTCCTGGATTGTGAGAGCCCTACACCGTCCACGGCATTGTGCAGTTTTGTTAAATTGTCAGAAGTCTCTTTTCTTGAAAGATATAGCACGGCAAGTTAAATGCTCTACGTGACATTGAAGGCCACTCGCTATCTACGGTCACATCACAATTCCATAAAGCATGTTCTTTTCCTACGGATCTGGAAGCTCTATGGACAAATCCTTCTTAGTTGTTTAATATAACACGGTCTTGAATGATCATAGAAATGTTCCTTTTGTTGTTGAATCACGCCTAGCCGCTTTCGGTCACACGAGTGCTCTGCGCCTACTATTACTCTCTGTGGCCTTGATAATATTCGAAATCCAATCTACAAAGCGTACAACTCATCTACAGCCATCACCGAATCAGCCCTCCCTTTTCCATCACTGGGTCCAGCTCTTCAGCTGCCTTTGGTCCATTGTTATAATGGCATTTCGAACGTACTCACGCAAGCAACAGGCCCGGCCTCTCAAGCAGAAGCAGGCACTTCTATCCACCGAGCCAAGACAGAAGAAGACTTTCGTGAAGCCACTTGAAAGACCAATGAAAGATGACTTGAAACCAACAAAAACCATTTCCACTGCTGCGATTCTCAAACGCAAGCCTATGAAAGAAGTTTATACGCCAAAATACAGATTGAGACGTCGGGAGCCGGAGCATCCACTTTTCCTCGACTATAAAGGTAACACTCACTCACATTTTCTTATCTTCTCAAAGGTTTCCAGAAAGAATATCATATACTAATGTAGGATAATCTCAGATGAGCTAGAAGCTTACAGGGCAACTCTCGACTGTAATGCACGAGCATCTCTTGGAGAGGCTTATGAGGAACTATGCAATTCCATCAAAGCTATCAAGGTCCGCAATGATGATACTCTTACCACGGCCAAAGCACAAATGGAAGCTATATTAGCTCCGCTTGCGGAAGATAAGATTACGAAAAAGATGGTTTCGAAGAGTGATGGCGAAGAAATGAACGAGACACTCCAAGTTGGTGAGCAAATCGAGGCCTTCAGGAAGGTGCTTGCGACTGAAGAAGCTGAATTGAAGCTCCGCTGGAAACGATGGGACAAAATCCAACAGGAGCTTGTAGAACTCGGAGTCGAAGTCCTCGGTGAAGAGGCCACAGGATATGAGAAGGTGGGGAAGCTCACGAAAGGCTACGCTGCTGAGAAGGCAGTTTGGGACGCCGAGTTCAATCAGCAATTGCAAGGTCCTGAAGAAGAGCTCGAAGCTGCAGGAAAAGTGGCTATTGAGAAGCTTACTGCGGCTGAGAAGGTAAGGTATAACTGGTTCTCGTCTACCATCTTTCTAATATGTCTTATAGGAGATCGATGCTCGATTCAATTCTCAAAAGGCTCAACTCATTTCCATGATAACCCAGGACGATTGAAGGGGCAAAGCATTCAAAGAGACATTATTTGCTTCGTGGTCGCTGATAAATATTTCTATTTCTTGAAAGATTGCTGGACATGCTGGACGTGCTGGACGTGCTTGACGTTTCTTCCTTACTGGGACATTTTAAAAAACTTTAGCTAGGCTATCTTACCTATGAAATTTCCTCGAAGTAGATGTATTTTATTCTTTGACGACGATGTTTTGTTCCCATGTGCCAAGCATTCCCAAGAAACGGCCGGCATGGCAAACGCGGGGAAGTTAAAGGTCCCCTTTACAGCCACAGAGCTTCCTTTCCCCGGATCTCGTCTTCAACCTCGAAAGCCAGTAGTACAACGCGTGCCTTGAAGTATCTAGAGCGATAACATAAATACTGTCGATAGGTTCTCGACAGACAGTGCATCACCAAAGCGAAATCTGCCCCAGGAGAGCCGGGATGGTTAGTTCGAGAGCAAATGGCTGAATATGGTTAGCGGATTCACATCATCTATGACGTAGTTGGGGAATACGGATGCGGTTGCATCATGGGGCATAATATTGGATTGCTTGCCAAAAACAGCATCAAGAACAAGATGGATAATACAATCTCGTGATTTACCACTTGGAGATCATCTCACAACCACAGTTCGAATTGAGGGCTCATTGACTTTGGATCGAAATATCTTACGAGTGATACTGATAGACATGATACTGAAATGACACCAGAGTATATCTACGAGAAATCAGCATATATGATATCTAGGTATGTTTTTAGATCATCCGGAGAAAGTGAGAATTGCCTAGGTGCCTATACTCTAAGCAAACACCTCTAGCTATGTTTGCCAAGGCCTATTCCGTGATAGTAAAATCTAGCTGTAACCAAGAAACATCGTACCCTATGTTGGATCCAAGTCGTCATCGCGGTCTTTAAGCCACAGCTGTTGCTGCATTGCCGAGCTACCTCCTCAACCTGGGGGTCCTTAAAACTACGTCTCACCCTCAGGTGCTTTCTTTCATCATCAAAAACGCCAACGTCTGTCAATCAAAAATTCTCGGATTTTTCACATAAAAAACCTCACTCGATCAATCTCAACCGAAAATATGTCTCTTCACTGTAGGTCCAAACCACTCTTCTCCATTCATACCTGCAGTGAAGCTCGGAAGAGATGACGTCGATACTGGCAATCTCCAGATTTCGAGCTTCAGCATCACCACAAAACAGTCAAAATCCAATTTCAAACGAGCGTTTAGCTGACGTTACCCTCAGATCTGCCACCAGTCAAGCCATCCGCCATCGCCCTCGGCACCATCTTCAACCACGCGGCCTCTCTCGCCGTCCTCGGCCCGGTCTTTGGCGACACCTACCGCCGTGCCCAAGCTGCGAACTCAAAGGAGGAGTTCCTCAAATCCAAGGAAGCCGCCTCGGCTGCCGCTGCATGGGGAACCTCGATTGTTGGCTCCGCTATCCAGTCCTACGGTGTTGCCGCCCTCATCAATGCCACCGGAACGCTCAGCTATAAGGGCGCTGCATATCTCGGCTCTTTGATCTTCTTTGCCAGCTCTGCTCCTGCAGTACGTCATAATCCCCACGATTTAAATCATTGGAGAATTGTGGAAGCTAATATGTAGCAGTTCCTCGCACAAGTCTTCACAGAGAAACGACCTTTCGACACTGTTGCCGTTGGCGCCATCGCCCGCATCGTCGAGACTGTTGGTCTTTCCCTCTTCCTCACTTGGTGGGGAACCCGCACCAACCCATTTGACTAAGTGCATGGTGTAAAAAGTTTGGAAATAATGGGGATGGTTGTTGATGAGCATCAATTGGGATTGATTGAAACAGGCTTTCATCATCTCGTGTACTATGACAAAATGGACTTGAATCAGGCAGATGGCCTTGTGTGTTTCGCTGGTCATTTTTCCATGGAATAACTGTGAAATATAAGACAAGATTATCACTGACTTACATTCTTTCCGCTATCTGATTTGATGATAAATTTGAGAGTTGTACTCTACCTGTTTCCATGAACAATTTTGCAAAATTATATACCGATATCAGCCCTATTAGTATGACCATTGTTGGGATAAAGTAGCTTATCAGAAATTTTCAATTCCAAACCGTGTTAAATCTATATTCCCAGGGTATTTCCCGCACGTGTTGAAACGCCGAACCCAATGCTACGCTAAATATCACCACAGCATCTTCTAATCCTTCTATATTCTCGTCTACTTCCGCGCCAGCTCAGCTTCTTTAAGCCTCTGCGCTTCCTCCAATTTCTCCCTCTCCCGATGTGCTTGCTCGCTAACAGCCTTCTCGCCCTTGGCCCGCTGCCGAGCCTCATACATATCTCTGCTCTTCATGATTCTCTGCACAATCTCGCCCGCATTCACATTCTGGAAGTCATGGCTGCCAATCTCGTTGTAGATGCCCATGTCCTTTGCGGCTATGTACGGATCATAGGTGAGAGGCATAAAGGAGGTCGGACCGTGGTAGACGGCGTCTGGCGTTCCCCAAGGAAGAGATGTGAGATACGATTTCGTAGGCGTGAACGGTGCGCCAAATATAACCGCGTTGACGTATTTGCATTGCAAAACACAGAGACCACGCTCGTAGATGTTCATAATGGGGTAGTTGACGCCTTTCCAGTGGTTGATCGTTTCATCGTCATGCACGCCTGCAATGACGAAGACTGGGCCATAATCCTCACCTTTGCTAATTCGCTCTTGGACAGCTTGCTCGCTGTACCATCCATCGGCATGACCGAGCTCTTCTTCTGCTTTGATGACTTGGTGCAGGAACTCGATGTGCCCTGATGAGAAGAGGTCGAAGCCGCCGTCAACGTACACGACCCGCTGACCTGGCTTTGGCCTTATTCCTTGGCAGAGAGGTGTAAAAATGCCTTTATCTTCTTCAATGTTATTCTCCAGTGCTTCGGCTGATGCTGACCAGAACCATACATCAGCTCCTGGGCTTAAGCCTGTCTTGTCCGTTGCATATAAACGCATCCGCTCTGTCATGGCTAGCCCCTCTGCTTTGCGTTCTGCCTCCGTTCCTAATCCTTCTTCGCCTCGGAGAAGTTTCGTCAAGGACTTTATGAAATGTGTTTTCGTGCAGAGGAGCATTCTCCCGACTATATCAGTTGTGGATATGCTAGGCGTCCGTTTCACCACCTTGAATCTCCCAGCTGCTTTCACAAAACGGTAGCAGTCCTCTCCACTGCTGTCAGACGTAATGTCGTCACCATGGACGACGTATTTGCAGCCATAGTGAGAGATCCAAGGAAGAGAAGTGACATATGGCGCATATGGTACAGACTGGGTCACCCAACGACACGCGTCAACGGCAGCGACTCGTTCTTGTAACGTCATCACAGTTGGACCTTTGTTCTCTAAGATAGCTTCATCTGAGTGGATGCCGACGACGAGCTCAGTACCCAACTGACGCGCCTGCAACATGGCTCCAGCATGCCCTTCAAGACGTCAGTGGTTGTGCGATACGACATGACGGAAGGGCAGCTAACCATGATGGAAGAAGTCCCAGCAACCGTCTACCCAGATTCTACTCTCTAGGATCTCTGGAGCAGCCTCTCCGGGAGGGTTTTGGGGATCTGAAGCAGAATACATTTTCGTAAGACAAAACGATGACAGTTTGTTGTTGATGATGGAGGGTTTAGGAGGGATAAGAGGAGCAATAATACTCTACCGTTGTGTACTTCGTACCTTACGTATTCGATTCACCGCCGTCAGCCTTGCGTACGTACTTACTGTATTACTGAATTGACGAGCCAAGCCCCGCACGGTCAAGGCTGAACCCCCTGAAATCCTGCGCTGGGCTTGATATCACCATAGGTAATCGTGATGAAAATTACGTATGACATTTATTTTACGAACTCTGCTTTTAAGCAAATGGCTGTCTCTAATGCACTTCAGAGCAGAAATAAGATCATGATACATATGTGACCGTGAACGCAGCACCTGTCAAAATGACCATAATTTAAAGTGTGGTAACGAAAATCGCGTTGACCACTGTCATAGGCCGCACTTGACTGCGGGCGCTTCGAAAACTTGACACTCGCAGCGTTAGAATACGTCGACGGCATATCAACGCAAAGCATCCCTGATGTGATAGTTCCTACCACACTTATACAGGACCATTTCGCACATCGTGATAACTTCATAAACATCATGGCCAGCAGTCAATGAACATCTCCAGCAGATGATCTAGGATTGATTGTACATGCACTACGATTAGATCTGGCGGGGTACGAAACCGATCGAAAAGGCCGATCGCACCCTGGCAAGGGGGAATTCTCGGTGATTGGACATGCACAGTCCCGCTGCAGGGACAGACCGGAATGGACAGGTCCCCGGAGGCATCTTCAAAGGAGAGCAATGGAGGCATTTTTTCTAGAAACGGTCCTATCTTTGGAGGAGGAAACAAGACGCCGACGTCGACTCGGCCCAGCACTAGCAGTGGCTCTAGAAGAACGAACAACACATCGCAGTCCTCGACGATCTCCAGCGCCACAGCCCCGAGTGTGAGCAGCCCAGGCCTCACTCGCAAGGCTTCATATACACTGCTCACCAAGTCACCGAAGGCGACCACCAGAATAAGGACATCGTCCTTCGGAGCCTCTTTCGTGGTTCCTAATTTTGTGTCGCCTGAGAAAAGGAGACCTCCTGCATCATTCAAAACAGCGACTAATCGAAAGGCATCGGACTCCTCCTTTCACTTACTCAACAACTACGCTGGCGACAGTGGCGAGACCGCCCCGGCCCCTGCCTCGGAGAGGGACTCCTGGACGTCCACAACAGCATATGCGAGGATGTTGGCCCATTTACCGGGCGGAGAGAACAAGCAAAAATCTGGAAGCGCGGCAGGGCTCACTGGCACATCGATTTTGGCTCAGGCCCTAGCCAATGCGCCTCCAAGTCCATCCTTGGAATTGATCACATATCAGCACATACAAGAGATGGCCTCGAAACGAATATCTACGTTGGACTATTTAAGAAAAGCGTATGGTGCCCTGCCCTCCAAATATGCGATACACGGCTAATTGAAATTTTACAGGCACGAAGGAAGAGTATATTGGTTTAACACATTACTATTTAACAAAGTGGACTTGGCCAAGATGCCATACTTCGACACAAGAAAGCTCGCAAGACGAGCCACCAACTATCTCCTTCTGGGCGTATCACTGCCAACTATACTAGACCTCAATTCTTCCAATGCTATGGAATTCTTAAGGAGTTTAAACGCCCTCTTAGCAGAATTCGAGTCATATCAGCAGGCGCACCCACCGGACGGTTCCACCGGTTCGCTTTCTCGAGCACGAATACCACAGATGTTCAAGCGTGCAGCAAGTTCAACTGGAAAGGGCAGAAGAACAAGTTCCACGGCTGATATTGGTCTGCCACTCGGAAGTGAGACCGACTTGAAGTCAATGGCAGGAGGCGCATCATCCGGAGGTATTGCAACCGCCTCATTCCCATCCAATGACAGCGATCTTTTACCGGGTGAGGAATACAGCCTTCTCCTTACACCTTCTCTGCCATTTGATCCGGATTTTTACCAAACGTTTGCGACTTTATGCGATGTGTTGATCGACTGTTATACGAGGCTCATGAGCTTACTGCCAAGTCCGAGGGATTGCAATCCGCTTATCGCAGAGATGTTTACGAAAGCCGACGTGAGAATTCGGAAGATCATTATTCAGGGAGTGGTTAAAGAATTTGAGGATAGCAGCAGGGCTGGTGTAAAGAGTGAAGTCGCTGGTATTGGTAAGGTTGTATTAGGGGGTCTTATGTGATGAAATATCAACAACCACAACCACTGGGAGGGCGTATATTATATTATGGACTGAGTCATGAGGAGGGTAGGGTATTGGCACAAATAGGGTTGGGTCGGAGTTGCATTTAGCGGGAGCTTCATATATTGGCTTGTAAAGGATTAGCTAGGTATTATTACGTGAACCATACTCCACCACGTGGGTTCATTGCCTTATTCTAAGATCTAATAAAAAATATTTAAGGAGTTTATCAGATACCATAACGCATAATATGTCATCAACAGGAGCACCGCTTTTTACACGGGCTACCTCAGTGCTTGACTCTATTTGGTAATCATCATATAAAACTTCTCTCCCTCAAAAGATCCGACTCTTTTGACAGAGCATCTGAGCGATCTCTTTGCATCCGACCAGACTGAGGCATAACCTACACAAGGCAGGAGGCCCAGAGTTTGCGTCTGATCCTTCAGCATCAAGCCGACTCTGCTTTCCTTAAGCTACAGATCCCAAAAAATGTGAACTCCTCGTCTCAAGAATAAGCCCCATCGAGTTACTCCCCTACTTTGTCGTGAGACAGAGCAGAGAAGCAATCGCATAACTATCACTCTCGACGAAAGCCACTCCCCTCCCATGAACCCCCAGATGGAAACAAGAGCCTTGCGAACCTCCCCTCAATCCTCGCACCATTCAGTCGAAGCCAAAAACCAAGAAGCTCGGACTCATATCTTCATCCATGTGGTCTTCCCAGTCCCCAGCAGCGACATCCAGATGCTCAGAAAGCGAGTACAAGCGGCGCGCAAGGAAGTTCCTATCCGTGGAGGGCGAGGAGCAAAAGCCGCAATGCTTCTATGGCGACGCGTTTCCGCATGCCTTTACAAAGTAAAGGTTGTCCGGGGACTTTCTCCCAAAGCAAGAAGGGCTCGTGACGAGCCTGAGAGACACGCGGTCTGCTCTGTTTGTGTGCTTCGACTGCGATTCTTCGAACCAGGAGTTGAAGAGAGAAGGAGGAGCTTTGGCGAAGAAAGTTTTGTTTTTTGTAGCCTGCGGGTTTGGCGCTAGCGCGGAACTTTGGCGCCGCGGGTGGTGCTTAGCGAGGCGAGGCGCGTTTACGTTTACGAGGAGCATGCTTTCAATGCTGCCTCTGAAATAGTTCTGGGGCGATTTCAACAAAAGAGACGAATAATTACAGACACTGTAAGCTGCCTGTTTATCATCGAGCTCAAGGCAGCGTGCGAGTACAAACTACAACGAAAGCAGAGCTTCATGAGAGCTTGAGACACCTCTGCTCAGCGTCAGAAAAAGTTCAAGCGCTGAACTTCACAACACAACAAGATGTCTGGACTCTTTGGAAGCGCTGCGGCCTCAGCAAATGCTGCGAATACCCTGGGTGATCTCACCAAGGATATTATGCTGAATAATGGACCGGAGGACAGCATTTCACACATCGCATTCTCACCACAATCTGATCATCTGGCTGTTGCGTCATGGGACAAGAAGGTCCGGATCTATGAAGTCAACGCTCAAGGTGGAGAGGGCAAGGCACTTTTCGAACACGAAGGCCCGGTTCTAAGCTGCGACTGGTCAAGGGTATGTAAATCTTGTTCAGAGTGACTGTTCCTCCAGCTGACCCTTAGCAGGATGGCACGAAAGTCGTCGGTGCAGGTGCAGACAAAGCTGCCCGAATGATGGACCTCGGGGCTGGACAATCAGTGGCACAGCAAGTCGCAGTACACGATGCGCCCATTCGCTGCGTACGATTCTTCGATGCGCCAGGCTCAGCAGCTCCAATGCTGGTGACTGGTTCTTGGGACAAGACTGTCAAGTACTGGGACTTGCGACAGCAAACTGCCGTTGCGTCGGTGGCTTGTCAGGAGAGAGTATATACAATGGACGTGAAGGACAATTTACTCGTGGTTGGCACAGCAGACCGTTATATCAATGTCATCAACCTTACGGAACCGACGAAATTTTACAAAACACTACAGAGTCCGCTCAAGTGGCAGACGAGAGTTGTGGCGTGTTTCAAGGATGCCCAGGGCTTTGGAGTCGGCAGTATCGAAGGTAGATGTGCCATGCAATACGTCGAGGACAAGGATGCGAGGTCAGTTACATTGCCCGTAGCCATCCATACCAGCTAACAGTTTCCCAGTCTCAACTTCTCGTTCAAATGCCACCGCGACCCGCCCCAGGGCAACATGACCAATGTCTACGCAGTCAACGCCATCTCCTTCCACCCCGTGTACGGCACCTTCAGCACCGCCGGCTCAGACGGCACGTTCCACTTCTGGGACAAAGACGCCAAGCACCGCCTGAAGGGATACCCGACGACGGGCGGCTCCATCACGACGACGGGCTTTAACCACAACGGCAGCATCTTCGCGTACGCCGTCAGCTACGACTGGAGCAAGGGCTACACAGGGAACACGCCGCAGTATCAGAACAAGGTCATGATGCATGCGGTGGTCAGCGATGAGTGCAAGCCACGACCGAGTGTCAAGAAGAGGTAACTATGATGCGACGCAGAGATTGGCGGGGCACCCAGAGGGTTAGAGGCATGAGCTAATGGAGGTCAAGTGGCCGCAGATAAGGCAGAAAAGAACACGATGTATTACACTAGTCGAGAAAGAGAAATCGAGGAGACGAGCCAGCCCACATGAGCTGGGGAAGGATACGGCGAGGCATCAGGCGTTATGGCAGGGCAAATCATCTTGTGGGCAAACTTTCAGCGGCAGATACCAGCGAGAGGACGGGAATCGTATTAGAATCAGAACACCTGTGTGCCGTGTGACATGTCTGCCAGATCGAGGGCACATGTATTAATACTTGTCTCGAAATGTCCGTAAACAAGGAGAGTTGTAGCACCGAATACCCCCTCACCACATGAGCAGCTCGCACAAAACTATTATTTAACTTTCGAAAGCCTTCTTATTTGAAGTTATTTCAATTCCAATTCCACTTCCCCGTCCCCTACGCCCGATGTCGGCAGAACATGTATTCGAATGTGTTCTAGAACTCTAGTGAATGAATATGACCCAGACCGACCCACTTTGCAGATGCTGTGAAGGCAATACGTGAATACACTCCGCTATTCAGACATGCTCTATTCACATGATTTTTATCACGTGTAAATCATCACGTGTATATGTGATTTATTACCTATTATTCGCACTTAGCATTCATAGCGCATTTAAAGATCTCCAGAGAACCTGTGAATGTAGCTCTAGACTTTCGGAATCCACGAATATGTATTCGAATATAAAGAATTTCCTTGACGTTCTGGTCACTGCCTTGGACTGGCTGACGGCCTGCGGCATATTTGACATCTTCACAGCAATCGCTGCAGAAACAAAAGGACGCATCTTCATTTACTCCGTTTCGCAGCTCTTTTCTCCGTCTCCATATATATATGCGCCATCCCGCCCACTATGATTGAGCATCTAAGCTTCCTATTTGCACGCCAACCCGACACCATCCATGTATCATCTACATATCGATAGATTCATTAAACCTCAGCACGCCGTTTCTCTTCAAGACACCGTCGATGCCCTCGGGCAGTCTCGGGAACGGATCGCTCAAAATATCCATCGGCGGCGCCTTCTCCGTAGACTTGTCCGTCACCAACACCAATCCCTCAGACTTGATGGCGTTGACCAACGCCGGTACCATATCCTGCAGGCCTCGTTAGCAAATATCCATTGGGGGAGAGATGAAAGAGCAGAATGAGCTTACCAGAAGTCGACTGCAGCAAATCAGCCCCATGAGATTATTATCCTTCGCCACCTTCACCGCCTCCTTGACGCTCGTCGTCCTGCGCCCATCACTCTGCACACTCACGTCTTGGTTGGCCGGCGCGCCCTCCCTGCCGAGATCATTGCACAGGAAGACCGGGAAGTTCGGCTGCTTCCAGTTCAGGGCCGTGCAGACGATGGGGTTGTACGCCGTGAACACGATGCTGCGCATGATGTCCGCACTCCTTGCCCGCAGACTGCGCGAGTGCTCGAAGACGACGCTGATGATGCTGTCGACGAACGTGTTGATGTTGACGACGGGCCCGAGCCGGAGGGACTGTTCCTCCTCGCTGGAGGGGTAGATGATCTGCAGGTCGACGTGCATGCCGGTGGGCAAGAGGTTGAGCGCATCTTCGAGCGATATGGCTGTGTGGGACAGGGCATGGTGTATGTGAGCGGCCTGATCTAGCGGCAGAGACGACAGGCCGGCTAGAACGGCTTCATTTCGTGGACCAGATTTGAGGAACTCCGCGTAAGTGAGACGGCTGACCGGGAGCTGGATGGCGCCGTGCGACATCGTCCAACGTGGCCAAAGAACAGGGACGCCATCGCAGGTATGCTGGACGAAGAGCTGGATGTAGTCGCCCGACAAGCTCGAGCCGGTGATGAAAGCATTCGGAGTGCTGTCGAACTGACTCGTTGCTTTCCAATATGTCTCGAAGTCCGTAATCTCCAGTGGTTTTCCGGAGAAAGGCTTGATGACTTGGAAATTAAACTCTATCTGCCCTATCGCTCTGAGGCGCGGATCAAAGAGGGGGAGGCAACAGTGTCCAGAACTACTTGACAGCGCCTTGAACGTGGAAGGTAATGCAACCGTTTTTGCAATAACCTTCGCGCCATAGGTTGGAAAAATATCGAAATCGATGGCGAACAAGTCTAAGTTGTCGATTTGGAAGGAAACAAGCCGGGTATCTTCTTGAAAGGGTAATAATATGTTCTTTGGAATGAGATCGGAGAGTTTTGAAGAAATGGTAAGACGAGAGGCGGGATATTTACTGTCGTGGAAAAAGACCATCGGTTGTTCGCCATCGAAACTGAGCTGGACAAAAGCCTTCGCGTCGAGGAAATTATGGCCGTAACGTCGAAGCGGGATAATAGGTGGTGGCAAGGATAGATCTGGAATTCCGTCGATATCGATGCTCATAGGAGGTGGTGCAGAGCTAATCAATTGTGGCACGATTTGAGGACCTTGCGCTGACGAGGAGACTCTGGCTGGCCTGACGATAGATGACAAGAGCCTCATACACTCCAAATGACCTTCCCATGCAGCATAATACATTGCTGACAGATCTTTTTCGTCCTTAATGTCGGCACGAACACCGACATCGAGGAGTGTTCGCATACACGCAACATTTCCTTCGCTAGCGGCATGGAATAGAGGCGTCCACGAATATAGCTTGTCAACTTGATCAAGATCTGCGCCGAAAGATTGCAATAGCAAAAGCAATTCAGGCTTCGGCCCTGATCGCGCAACAAGATGCTGTGGATATAGACCTTCGGCATCTGACATTATCTTCTCACCGTGCTTCAGGAGAAGCTCGACAATTCCTATCGAGCCACGTTCGCAAGCCAAATTCAGGGGCACATGGTCGTTCTCTTTTAATGGATCGACTCTTGCTTCTCGGGCAAGTAGCATAGCAACACATTCGTAATGGCCGTGAATAATTGCATGTATGAGCGGCGTAAAGTTGTCATGATCGATAAGATCAATCGTGGCGAGGTCTGCATCGAGCAGAGCTTCCATCATATCCAGCCGGCCGTGCATGGACGCGTAGTGCAATGGCACTCTTCCATAGACATCCGTCCGATTGACGGCCACGCCTTTCCTCAATCCAACCTGAAGCACAAAGGCATTGCCATAAATTGTTGCTTGGTGCAAGCAGTTCCTCTCGTTGATATCGTCCTCGGAGAGAACGTCAACAAGACCCGTGTCCAACAGGATTTGTAACGAGGCTTCTGGTGCCTCATGAATAGCTGAAAGAAAAGTCCTCGTAATCCTTTCTGTGAGCATCACATCTCTCGTCCCATCCGTGTCAGCCGATTTCAACCGTAACAGCAATTCCTTTAGGGATTCGAGGTTTCCAGAGATGACGGCATCCAATAATAATGTATCCGCATCTCCTTCATCGGTTCCGAGATGCGTAGTGACAACATGCTCCGTCTGCCTCTCCATCGTGATGTTGTCACCCTCAGACCAAGCGCCCAGCTCCTGCAAGCTCATCGTCGCCTGGTCTGACAGCTCACTAATGACTGCCTTGTTGAAGAACGGCTGAACCTCGACCGCTCTCGACAGATACAACTCCTTCGTCTTCGACTTGCTGGTTTTATCCCACTTCTTCAGGATCTTCGAGAACGCCGTACCATTGATTTCCACAAATTGCTGCAGCTTATTCAGGTCGTTTCCAAACTGCTGGAAGCCCTCCTCCAATGTTGTAAATTTCGCCGAACGCCTCGAAGTATTCTGGCTCCGCAACTGCATCACCTTTTTCTTATCCAGCAACGTCTTTAAGCGTATCTTCAGCTCGGCTTCTTTCTGTAGGTAGAACGCGTTGACCTTCTCCAGTTCCCGCTCGAGCTGGAAGAAGAACTTTGCTTTGTTGGCCTGGAGCGCAGCCTGCGAGTCAATCGGGCCATGGCGCAAGAGGTCATTCTGCGTCGGGAGTGTGGGAGTGGTCGAGAGCTTCTTGATCAGCTTCTTGAGGGCCTTGTAGTTCACGAAGCTCGCCGCATACTCGGGCACCTCGAGCTGGCGCTTCTGGATCTGCTTTCCGAACTTCCTGCTCGCGCCAGCAGATGTCAGTTATTGAAACTCGCATATCCTCGCCCCAGCTGTTGTGGGAGCGGCCTAGGCTGCTCAGCGCTCAAGATGGGAGAACTCACATGTTGGCGACTGCGCGGTCCTCCTCCTCGTCCTACAGACACTCGCTCTCCACTGTTCCAAAGGCAAAAATCCACGCGGTAGGGAGCGTCGTAGCTAGCACCGAGACATCAACATGTTGACACTTGGAAATGTGATGGCAGGGTCCTGAGGATGGAGGCGACAGGGCAACTACAGACAGAGTAGGTGGCGTCTGTCTGATCTTGCAAGCCGCACAAAGCTCGTGAGATATGTATGTCGAACAAAAGATGGCAGAGAGAGAGAGAGAGAGGAGAGAGCGGGAGAGAAAGAGCGCTCGCTCCCCTTTCAAAAGCGAGAGGGGATATCAGATTGCCGCTGACGGAAATGTGTGAGGGGTATGGCGCGAGTAGCTAGTCATTCATGATCCGTCAGGAGGAAGAAAGCGCACTCTCGCAGTATTAAGTGGGTGGTGGTGGGGATTGCGTACGGAGGTCGTATGAATGGGATGATGGATGGGGAAGTGGGAGTGGGAGTGGGAGTGGGAGCTTGCTGGCGTGCCTACTTCGTACAGCGTGGACAAAAAGCTAATCGATAAGGGCGGCGGCGGCTCGGGTTGTTGAGCCAAGCAAGTAGTAGTAAGTGCACGAGTCTAAATCGAGTCTAAACCAACATATCTCTCTTTCAAGACACAGCGCTTCGTATATGGATCGAGATGTTAAAACGGCAGACAAGTACATGCATTATTAGCATTATTATTGTGGTAATCTATATGATGGATGTGGATGGATGCTCTGCGCCCTGAAAGATGCGATGTGATGCGATGTGATGTGATGCCATGCGATGCGATGCGATGCTCACATGCTCTGTTAGCTACTAGGAGGTCTAGGAGGTATACATATATCCTCTTCCCGACTCCGTCTCTCCCCTCTCCCCTCCCCTCTCTCTTAATAGACTCCGGTCTGCTTGTTTGCCTGCCTGCTCGCTCGCTCTAAGACAAGCAGTAGTAGTCAGTGACGAATTCAGAGCCAATTGAACGCCCTTGTGCTCCTGTCCGGCGACACTTAGTCGGCATGCCCATTTGGTATCCATCTCCTATCCCCTATCCCCCCCACCTCTCGCTCTCCCCTCCCATCTCTCTCTCTTTCCCAAAAAGTGCCAATATGGACCAATCAGAGACCCGTGCGAGAGCACATGCGTGCTCTGACGAGGCTGCCACCGTCAACAGTGTGCGATTGAAGATTTGTGGGGGCCAGGGAAAAAAATATGCGATGCTTACCTAACAACCGAGTGACGAGGCTGAAGAATCCATTGAGTGTATGTAATTGTCGCTTCATGAGCCGCCTCCATCCATCCATCCATTCATCCATCCATTCATCCATTCATCTCCCTATCTATCTACCTCTTTGATGCTCTGTGAATGCCGATTGTCAGGAATAATATTGCGAGCCAAATGGCACACAGTTCGAAGCACAGTCACAACAACCTCATCGTCAGAGAATACAGGCAGGAAAGATGTTCTTGAGCTAAAGCGGCGTTCGATCTATTCATTTTGAAAAACTTCCTCTCCTCCGTCTCCAGTCAGATCCCTTTCTTCTTCCGCACCATTATCTCCTCGTATGATATGATATGTTACGTATGATTGTAAGATACTTCCAGCTTCAATCCTCGAAACGCTCCAAGATCTCGGCTCCGTATGTTGCCGTAGTTCCACTCCTCCTCCTCCCAGAACTATCAACAGCCATCCAGCCAAATACCATCCATGACTGTCAAATATGCACTCATCCTGATGCAAAGAAGAAGGAAAAAAATGTACAAAAGCCAGCCCCGTCCCCCCCACATGCCTTTCATGATGCCCTATGCTCCGATGATGAGGAAAAGGCAATAATTATTCACAGGTCCCACACTTGAAAACGCCGAGGTCTGATGCCCAGCCTGTTTGGTATGGCACAAATTCGTTGACATAGGAAATCCGCCGGCCTGATGTCATTCTCGCTATGAGAATGCTTAGAAGTTCTGGGAGATGCCTGCGCTGGCTTGCGTTGGGAAATGCGACGGGTTCTCAATGCGTGTAGCTCTGCGTGCGAGGTTATCACGAATGACGGGTTGCCCTGAAACTTCAGCTGGGCCGCCTCTTCCGCCATATCCAGGGTCTGCGTAAGGCCCCTCACTGGTGTAGTATTGGGTTGCACCGAAGGGACCGCCCGGTACGGCTTGCTCGCCTGATCCGTCGGATCGGTTGGCTGCACTGTAGGACGATGAGGCATTCGAGGGTCCGCGATGCATGTCGTCATTCCTATTTGCTGCTGTTGCAGGGCCCATGGCGCCCAATGGTTCAGATTCGCCGGAATTTGGTGGTCCGGTCGGTGATCGTACCAATGGATCACCAGAGCGTGTATCAGATATTGGTCCCTGTGAAGGCGATGTCCCCTCCGAATTTGCTCTTGCACCTGCAGCGCCGCCCGACAAAGTGGTAGATGGTTTCCTTGTTGCTGACGAACCAGCAAGTGTGGTTGTGCCCCATCCTCGATATCCTGATCCTTCCTCACGCATGGGGAAAGCTCCATCTGGGCCTGCACCACTGGAAGCAAGGCCAATTGCTGGAAGTGTTGGGTCGGTATTCGGATTAAAGCCATATTCTTCAACTTCTTTTCTGCGCAACTCTTCTGCATCCTTGCGTTGCTTGCGTCTTCTCCAAAACCATAGACCAAGCAGAGCAATGATAGCGACTGCAACTATAGGAACAACTACGGCGACAGCAGTCCTTCCTGCTCCAGTTAGTCCTCCGCTGCTGCTTTTTGAGCTGCCATCATTGAGCGAAGGAGATGCCGTCGAAGAACTTGTTGGCGCAGAGGTGGTCTGGCTGGTAAGAGTCGGAGCTGATTCGGTGCTCGTCTGGATGATAACTATTGTCGATTGTGTTTGTCCATTCTGGTCTGAGGACGATACTGTAACCGTAGTTGGCGCTGCCCGAGTTGTTGTCTGGACTGGCGTCGATGTCGCAGGAGGAGCGGATGTGGTCGGAGTGGGGGAGGGGGACGACGTATGCAGCAAAGATGAAGTGAGATCGATGGATGAGGAAGTCGAGGGCTCAAGGCTAGTGGGAGGACTGGTAGAAGCCGAGGAGATGACTGTGGGAGGGGACGTGTCAGCTGTGGTGCTTAATGATGGAGCAGATGTTGACGGCAAGTCTGAAAAGGTCGTCGGTGAGGGTGAGGGTGAGGGTGAGGGTGCGGCGCTCGTACTTGTAGAATTTCCCGACATTGTGAACCGCCGCTCGAAAGTGAGCCTTTGTGGTTTTCTGTACATGGCAGTGTCAGTACAGGCAACTTTGCATGATGCGAAGGACGATGGGGACAATGTTTTTGACGACATGGATGCGCAGCTTACCTTCAACAGAACCTGACTTTCCCAGGCCGGTGTCACGGCCAGATATTGCAACAGTGGTCTTTGATAAAGAGAGACAGAGAGAGCGGCCAGTCGCAAACTCGGATGCAGATGAAGAGGCAGAGGGAGAGGCAGAGTCAGATGGAGATGGAGATGGAGATGGAGATGGCTAGACCACTCAAGCGATGGATCGAATGGATCGAATGTCGCGTATGGTCGGCGAGCGAGTGAGCCGAAAGAAGGAAGAGCGCTTGTGTCTCGCTTTGCCTTGCAAGGGTGAGAGCAGAGAGGGCTTTGCTCTACGACAACCACAGCCACAACCACAGGTACAACTCAATGAGTCCGTCCTATCGTATCGAAGTGCCAGACGGCTCGTTGGATAAAGCGACTTGTAGAAGAGGTTCGTTGGCGGCAGTGTGAGATGATCGTCCAGGTTTTCCAGAGGATTGGAATGGAGGGCTGAGGAGGAGGGAGGGGGAGGAGGAGAAAAGGCCGCTGGGAGAGTGAAAAGGTCGCACTCGTTCTTCAACTGGGTGGGGGATTTCAGGTTTGTGGAGCGGAAGTCGTTGGCTGGCAACGCTCCTTACACGTTAGTGCACAGGTACAGTACAGTAGTGTACGAACAGCACAGTATAGTACAGTATAGCACAGTATATTACAGTACACTGCCACATACCATACCGTACCTGACCTCCGTTCCTTAACGAGATTATCTTGGCTCGTATTCTACCTCTGGAAGTGCAGTTCGGCTTACGTGTAGGTTCAAATGTACTTCGTAAGTTTAAGTGTCATTTTAACTTCGACTTTGTCTCTCTCAATAATGGACAGACATTCGTTGATCCATGCGCCATAAACATCCGATGGCTGTTGGAATTCCGTCAGGCGCAAACCTTGGTCCGGTGAGTTTGAAGGTTCGAAAGTGCAAAAGGTCTGGCCAGCCACGTCCAGAACCATAATATACAATACACAATACACAATACATAATACATAATACATAATACCATACAGCCTCTCTTCTACACAGTAGTACTTAATACAGCACGGATTGTGGCAAAGAATGGTGAATGTCAAAGGATGGAATCACCGGCGCGCCGGAATATCATGATCGATTGGACCTCAAGCAAAGCATCTCTGATTCCAAGATTGGAAGGGGCGCAGCAGTAGTAGTGAGTTTTGTTGTTGTTGTTGTTGTTGTTGTTGTTGTTGTTGTTGTTACCGAGTATTGTTATTGTTATTGTTGTTGTTGTGTGGTGTTAATAATAGAATGGTACGTATGTACACTAAAATAAAATGAGTGTTGTGTTATGTACATCTGTACCTAATCGTCGGATCCTTGACTGGTCGCTTTTGGGAGCGAAGCGACCAGTTGGATCCAACGATTATCCGTGGATTTCCGGGATGTCCACATGGACGAAATATGTACGAAGTAAGACGACGACTCTTCTCCGCAGAGTCGTCTTGTCGTCTTTCAAGCGATGGCGCTGCCACGGCAATAGCATGCCTGAGCGAGACCGCCACAAAATATCTGAAACGCTGATGCCGAGCACTCAACGTCTGTTCGCCCTCTCCATCCTTCTTGGCACCCCCAGACCTCTATTCAGCACCTCTGCATACTTAAGTGTTCTTCGTCTCTTAGCCAGCTATATCTCATCTCCTCGATCATATTCGTGAAATATGATCGATCGTAGGCGCGCGGGTTTTACTCTACCAACGCGTCGATCATAGACCCACCGCAGCGCTTCCACGTCCACATCCACCAGCCCTCCCCCTCCTCCCCTCCTCCAAATCAGCAAAACATCAACGCACTCCACACACACTCCACACACACTCGCGAGCATAGCACAGAGAGCGAGTGGAGAAACGACGAGCGAAGGTGCCAAAAAGAACGAATTGGTCCCTACGAGGGTCGAACTCGCGACCTTGGCGTTATTAGCACCACGCTCTAACCAACTGAGCTAAGGGACCTGGTTGATGTTTGTTGATAGATTATTATCCTCTAGCTTAGGAGAAATATCATTTGGGCCGGCTGAGTTGTGACACTCGCCGTGGTGTGGCTGGCTGGCTGGCCACGAGATGGACCCAGGGCGGTGCAGCAGTCGGTGGCTTTGTAAAACTGTATACAATACCTCACCTCTCCATCATCTCACCTCATCTTCTCTGCCTTTCTTCTCGGATGCCATGTTGATTTAGGAGGCTCGATCACGTCAGACGTCTCACCCTCTCCTCCATCACCGAAGCCAGAACATCCATGGCAAAGTCAACGACAATGAGCACATAACCACGACCTGCTATCTCCCACGCGTAGAGACTCACTGGGGGGGTTTTTTTTTAACTGTCCTTTCATTTTTTCATCATCCCATTCCGTCTTCCGAGCCAGGAACTCCATCCATCTATATACACAGGATTTAACGACAGTACACCTGTCCCAACTCGCCCATCTCAAAGCTCGTCTGACAGCATCCACAGAAAGAAAGGGGAAAAGAACCCCGGGCTGCAAAAGAGCCTCATTACTCCGCCCAAGACGCGCGGCACGCAGCGCCTCATGCATGCTCATGCTCATATGCCAAAAAAAACAAAACAAAAAAACGAGTGTATGCTTTATGTCAAATCATGCAGTATCAGACTGCCATCCCTGCCGCTCCTCACCATCCTTCCCTTCCTGTACATCCGCCCCGCCCCAGAGCATCTCGGTCGAGATTCTCCATCTACCAATCGCTGCCCTTCCGCTGCCCCCAAGTCGGCTTCAACGCATTCGACATATCGTCCTTCGAAAACACCTGGTCCGCCGGCAGCCGGCTCACTCTGTGCGCACCACTCCTGATCGCCTGCAGCTGCACCGTCGAGATGCCGCTGCGGTTACTCCTGATGCTGCCCGCGTCGCTCATCGTATCGTTGTCCTTGAAGACCTTGCGCGGCGGCGCGAAGTCCAGCGACGTGAACGTGCCTGATTTGCGGAGCATGTGTCTGTGCGTCTGTCAGCGAGGTACGAATTCAGAGTGTGCGGGATCGGGACTTACGGGCTGGGAATGGGAGCCAGCTCATCGAATGCGCTTACGAGCGGACGATGAGCCGGCACATTCATTTGGTATGCCTTCCTCTCTCCCATTGGACTCTGCGAGCGTCCCTGTACACGCTCCTTATAGGTGGTAGGTGGTGCAAACTCCATGGCGTTCAGGATAGCGAAAGAGTCGTCCTTGAGCAGCGCCGGCGTCGGAATGGTGCTGAGATCTTGCGGGGGAGGAGCGGGACGGCCACGAGGTGGTGGTGGTCCACGGCGGTTAGATGCTGAGGAGAATGGTCGTGGCTCTCCGAAGCCCGGTGGTCCTTGATATGGGCTGCTGCTCACGGAGCCATGGGAAGGACGAGGATTGCGCGGTGGACCGTAATTGTTCTGAGCCAGAGATCCATGGATGGCACGCGGAGGGTGTTGGCCCATGAAGCGGCCTGCTCCTGGAGGAGGAGTCATGGCGCGGCGTGTGACAGGCTGGGCATATGGCATGACAAAGTTGTTGGCTTGAGGATCGTAGTAGGCTCCATCATCGTAGTCCTCGTAATATTGGCCTTGTGGTGCAGGCTTTGAGTCGTCGAAGTATTCCTTGTAGAAAGACCTAATACGGTTCGCGCGAATTTCCGGGTCATCAGATTCAACTGCGAGGGCCGGAGGCAATGGTCGGAAACCCATGGAGATACGGCGGGGATCAACACCTGGTGCACCAAGACCAGCGTTGGCGTACTCTTCAGGCGGAACATCCATGGAATAACGGCTGGATTGCTTGATCTCTGCATTTCTGGTTGTTGGTGATGGAGGAGTGACAAAGAATCCATTATTGTTATCATAGTCATCCTCTACCGAAGTTTGTGGCTGCGATACTTGAGGAATCTCTGGCAATGGTCCGGTTGGTTGATTCTGTGGTAATGATGCCTGTCTCTGCGGTCTGGGATTTGCTGGTAATGAGTCGGCAACCGGTGGAGACTTTCTTGCAATAGGAGCCTGCTCCGGAAGGTTTGGTTCTTTTGGCATTTGCACGACTGCAGCAGAGTCTGAGAACGGTGACGATTGGATGTCTTTGGGCAAGACAGATGGTGGTGGAGTTTCAGAGCGAGCACCTCCGCTGATATAGGCACCGAGATAGTTGTTACTCATTCGCAGGGCGGCGGCATCTTGTCCCACGTACGAGTCTCGAGGCTCTTGCGCGGAGCCAGGGAACAACGAAGAGCCATCCTTGGGATTTGATGGGAGACCTTTTTGTGGCACGCCTTTATCCGGAGATGTACCACTTGGGAAGTATGCAGGCTCAATTGGGCTGATATCTCGTGCTGGATCGTTTGATTGAGGCTCAATAGGGCTTGATGTATTAGAAGGATATTGCGGCAGGGAACCTTGGCGAGGCGGCGGCACAAATGCTGGCGCAGGTGTCCTTCCCATCTGACTAGCATTCCCAACGAGACCAGCAACGGGATTTTCTTGGAATCGTGCCGAAGCTCCGCTGTGGCTAGTATAGATAGATGAACCGGCATGCTTTCGTCCTCCGAAACTGCGAATAGAGCCGCTGTCTCCCATGGCCGTCACTGGGCGATATGGATCCTCCTTGTTGGTGATGGACCTCGATAGAGAATGCAGTGAGTCGTGCGAGTTGTTGAGTCCGGGCGGTAAAATATATGGGCTATTGATATCCAACGACATCCCCTTGCCTCGACGGTCGGGCTTCTCCTCGAGATTGAAATCCGAAGACACCTGCGGGCCGCCATTCTTCTGCTTCTTCCACCTATTCTGGCGACCCTCGCCAAGCCCAAAGTCCAGGGATGCATGTCTGTCATTGGCGTCTTCCTCTCTTTGTTTTCGAACATGTCTACGGTGCAAAACAAGCAGTGCAATGATAACACCGACGAGAGGAATACTGGTCTATGGTCAGCGTTGCTTAATCCAAATCAATGCAGTCATTTGTACTCACACTATGCCCAGGGCGATTGGCAATGACATGCTCGAGGCAGTTGCTGACTTCTGACATATCCCAGAGTTATTATCAGGCGCACATGTGCTGGACCCTGCAGTTCCCGTGGTAGTAGTCGTAGAACCGTCCGCTCGACCTAGAATAACAGCGGTCGGCTCGGTGAAGGTTGTAACGAGCGTCGGTGTATCCATGGTGAGCGGCCAGTAGACATTTCGAGCATCTGGCTCTGGTGCTCTCTTCTCTAATGGGAAGCCATGCACGTCGTCTGCTCTCGGATGAGCATCCATGGCGGACAGTAGTGATGATCGGCTCTGCCGTGAAGCCGTGGTTGTGGCTTCTGGAAGATTAAAGTTCCCGTTACAGCGCTCGCTCAACTGGAAAGAGCAGGAACTCTGAAGCGGAGGCAACAGAGCAGGGCTTGCTTGCTTAGGCTTAGATGAAGTTCAGATTATTGATGTTGTCGCTCAGACTGTCGCTCAAACTGTCGCCCAGTCTCCTCTTCGTTGTCGACAAAATCGAGATAATCCAGTCACTCGTGTTCACTCGTATTATGATGCCGGACTGAGAATTAAACAATTCACGAAACGTAGTTGTTGTGTAGAGGCAGTGCTTTGTCGGGTCATTGGCGACTGGAATGAAGGAAGGACTTTGGGTGAGGTCTTTCAAAAAAAGGAGGGGAGTATGTAAAGGTCAAGGTCGTATCGTACGTCGTCGTATGTAGCTGTTTAAATGAATGGCAGTCCCGGCTCGCAGGTACTTTGTATTAGATTACAACGTCGACGAGGTAGAGTATCGTGAAGAAGACCGCATCAGGGACGACGTCTAGAGAGATCGACAATGAGGAGGGAGGAGGAGGGAGGAGGGAGGAGTGAGGAGGGAGGAGAGTTGAGTGAGGGAGGTACGGGTCTGTGAGGAAGGAGAAGGAAAGGCTCACTTGGCGGATGTAGGGGTGGAGGAGGAGGAGAGGAGGGAGCTCCTGTGCTGGACGCTTCAGTACTTCTGTACGCGTACAGTACAGTACAGTACAGTACAGTGCAGCCAGCAAAGGAGTGGCGTGCACGACCGCATGGGGATCTTCAGGAAGGCGGAATGGAACGAAAGCCCCTGTGACCAGCCTCCAGCGAGCCTCCAGCCTATTCGCACAATCAACATACCCCTACGAAGTACGCCTCAGAGACCGAGGCCAGGGGTGTGCACTGCGAAACCATATGTACCTATATAGCCTGTCCACGCCAAACCAAAAGCAGTTACTCAGGAACACCCGAGATGAGGCTTCATCAACCCCCGACCCCCGCACCCCCTTCTTAAACTCCTCTTGGCAAGCGTGAGTGACAGGCTCCATCGCGACGTTCATTAGCCGTTGAAGCGAGCCTTGGCGCTCCGAGCTGTCCCCTCCTGGCTGAGTGAGTGAGTGCTGTGAGTGCTGGACAGCTGGATCATATCATTTCCCGGCCTTATGTTCTCCGCCTGTGTGTGTCTCTTGTACTTCGTGCTATGGAGTACTACTTACCCTATGCGGAAAATTATTATTATTATTATTATCATTATTATTAACTTATTATTAACTTATTATTAACCCTAGAGAGAAAGCGCATGATTTTGACATTTCGCTTCAGCCCCTTCTCGGCTGCAACCAATAATGAGTCTAGTCTATCCGCCTATTAATATCGAACATCGTTCGGCATTACCCGATGCAGGAATTCAAAATTCAATACTTGCGTCTCCGAAGGCCGAATGAGCAGAGTTACTGTAAGGAGAAGGGGAAACTGGAGAGATGAACTTTCACTATTGATCACGCATTCAGTCGTACGTACAACATAGTATAGGTATGTACTCTGTACAGTATTACTCGTACATACTCTGTACAGCACTACTCTATCTACTCTCTCTCGTCAGCACCTCTGCCCCCCTCCCCCCCCCCCCCCCCCCCCCCCCTACCAAACCCCACCCCCACCCCCCCCCCCCCCCCCCACACCAAGCCACCCCGAACCCCCTCCCCCCCCCTACCCTC